>Ga0228711_1000790_pt1 | contig 42389 bp, 33 predicted proteins | sample MedpolnodulmetaG_2_FD_177996 | JGI IMG/M metagenome (GOLD analysis project Ga0228711, IMG submission 177996) | Root nodule microbial communities from Medicago polymorpha collected in Santa Monica, California, United States - brown nodules | ecosystem: Host-associated > Plants > Roots > Nodule...
CTTGGGGGCCAAAACTGCTACAGTTGCAAAACTTAGGGGGCTGTTTTGTAGTTTTTTTTCTTAGGGGGCCAAAATCGCAACTTTGAGAAAGTTAAGGGGCTAAAACTGCAATTAAGCCTTTTTTTTATTAATTTGACTATTTTTGTTGTTTGTTGAGTAGTTAATATGTCATTTGCGGTTTTTAATATATATTTCTTAAACAGAACTTTGTTAAAATGAAGAGAAAAATATAAAGATAAAAGAGGATACAAAATCCTCATAATAAAAATAACTAAGAAAATAACCTAGAAAATGGGAAGGATTGAATGAAACAACCAATTCCTAACAGTAAAGGAGGGAATCCACAAAACACTCGTTAACCAGTTTTACAATTTGGGTTATGTCTAACTCAACCCAGAAAGCTAGCTTAAGCGACGAGGATTGTCCAAGTCTTATAAGTTATTAGAACTGTTTTGGCTATATCTTGACTCAACTTGGGATCTCAGGTCTGAACACATCTCTTCACGCTCAAGATTGGTCATCTAGAGCGTGGAGTGCCATGGACTAATATAGGCATGGGACTAATAATAAATCTAGGTTAACTCTAATAGCATTTTCAAATTTGGATTTTGAGGCTAACTAAATACCCAAAGATAGCTTATGGTTGAAGATTGTCCAAGCCTTGTAAGGACTATTTTGTTATATCTCTTCGTCAATGCGGGGATCTCAACAGATAGTGTTTCGTGACTTTAGTAAGAAAAACTTTAATTCCTCAAGGTAGAAAACTATAGGTTATTTTCATTAGTAAAAGTAACTGTCTTCCTGTCTTGAATATTATGACGGGGACATTGAGAAGAAGGTTGATATAATTTTATAAAGAATAAAAACCATATAACTTGATAACTCATAATAGTATAACTCAATTTATCTCCAAATAACCAAAAGACGTATATTGTATGGTTTTGAACACAATAACCAGTCCGTGAGTGCTGTTTCCCAATTTCTTTTATTGTCATTTCTTGAGTTCTTATGATTCACCATAGTGCTCCTGGAACTTTTTCAGGAAGGATATAAAGGGTTTTATTCAAAAAATACCATGAGATTGACACCTAAAGTGGTTAGCGATATTCATAAACTTGGGGGAACATTTCTTCGCACATCTCGTGGAGGACATGATACCCACAAGATAGTAGATAACATTGAGGACCGAGGAATAAATCAGGTGGTTAAAAATTTCAGTAAATTTTGTCGCTTTAGGTGCTTAATAGATTATGGAAAACCAATGGGAAATTTGATCCGTGCATATTAGGTATACATTATTGGAGGTGATGGTACCCAAAAAGGAGCTGCACGCATTTATGAGGTAATTGATTTCTCACAATTTATGGTCTTCAACAAGTCCATTATATAGTTTTATCACGGAATAATGTAATATGAGCATCCTTTGATGAAGGAAAGGAAGTTGAAAAACGCCGTCTTCAAGTGTCTGTGGCTGGGATTCCGAAGACAATTGATAATGATATTGCTGTAAGTTTCTTAGCCGTTATCTGTTTTAAACCCTTGCTCACATGGAAGTTTTAAATCACTAATGACATTCTTCTGTTTAGTTAGTTTTCTTACCATTGTATCATTATCCTGTTTTTATTCTTTGTGGGGAAAAGTAATGTTCATAACAAACAAATTTGGCTGTATTTCTTGGAGTATGAATTGATAATATATCTGATGATTTTGGTGTTGTTTTGGCAAGTTAAAATTGATATTCTCATTTTCTTAGACAACAATGCTAACAATTTTTGAGGAAGATATCAATTTGAATTTTTTTTTATTTTTCGCCGCAAACTTCGACAGTGCAAATGTTATCTACCATTTGTACTCATAGGTAGGGGTGGAAATAGGCTGAGCCGGGTTAGACTTTGCAAGGCTTAAGCCTGATCTGGTAAAAATAATCAAGGCCTCTGTTACCTGTTGAAGGCTTATTTTTAGGCTCGAGCCTAGCCTTTCCGTAAGTTTAGTATGGCCTGTTAGCCTACTTAAAAGCCCATTTCATGTTAACATCATTAAATAAGTAATCAGACATATCTTTAAATAGATTAGCGAGCTACTAGACAAATGAAATTGAACTCCATTTTGATATTTAACATGACGTTTTAGAGAATATGACATTATATGTTATCATAATTCAATTATATACATGTAAATATGCAAAAAATTAATGCAGGCTATTACTAAAAAGGGTAGCAAATATATAATTTAATACAAAGTATAAAATGTAATATATAATAATGGTTATAATTATAAAACAATATTTATATTCTCTACGATTTGAAAACAGGAAGTACCGTAAAATCAAATTGATATTTTTTGTAATTGATAGTGGAAATAGGAAATGAAAATAAAATGTTTTTTCGGAAGCTAAACATGTCTATTATTTTTATTTCACAACATACGGTAGTATCTTCACACAAATGACCAAAATTTAAATCCTTATTATACTACTCTTCTAGTCAATAGAAATTTCAGCACATTAGTAAGAGGTTGTCATATATATATATATAATGAAGATTTTAATTAATGCTTATTTCGGTCTTCTGAAATGCAAGTGAAATAAATTTCCCTTCAATAATAAATATATCCAAATACTCCTTAAATGCCAGACGTCTTTTCGAAGAATCGATATGATGCAAAAAATGACATTAAAGAACTGGGTTGATATTAAAATTTGACATCAGTGAACCATTTTGGTGCATATATTTTGATTAAATTGAACTGTGATAGACATGTGCCTTAGTATTTGTTTGTCAGAACTTTTGATGTGTATAGTATATTGTTTATATAGATAAATTTATAAATATAAATAAAACATGGACCGAGCAATAACTTTTTGTGATATTTTGCATGTTTGCCTCTAGGTAATAGACAAATCTTTTGGATTTGATACTGCTGTGGAAGAAGCCCAAAGAGCCATTAACGCTGCACATGTGGAGGTTAATAGTGTTGAAAATGGAATTGGAATTGTTAAGCTAATGGGAAGATACAGTGGTAAACATGCTCTACAAATTCATTATCTTGTATTTTTTATTTTTTCCAAATATATATTTTTTCATTGAAAGGACATAGAATGGGAGCCTTAGATCTTTAAGCATCCTATTTCTCTTTTCAGAAAAATGCTTTACAAGCTTCCATCTGCAGGTTTCATCGCCATGAATGCAACTTTGGCAAGTCGAGATGTGGTAAGTGATATCCATAAACTGATTCTTATTAGTTGTTTGTTATTGATGGGTGGTGTTTGATGAACTGATTCTTTTGGTAGTATTAAAGTTGTAGTTCTTCTGAGATTTATAGTAGGATTGGAGAGCTTTACTATGTTGATATATCTTTACATTTTCTCTTTTTTACTACTGATGTATTTAGTTGATTTAATTCGGTACATGACTCCCCTTGTACCTCTTCGTTTATTGATTTTTTCAAGAGAGAAAAAGGACTGCCTACTAATAGCAAAAGTTGTAATAGGATTGCTGCTTGATTCCAGAGTCTCCGTTTTATTTGGAAGGAAGAGGTGGCATTTTTGAGTTTATTGAACAGAGGTTAAAAGAAAATGGACATTTAGTTATTGTAGTAGCAGAAGGAGCTGGTCAAGAATGTGTTGCTTCAGATGTTCATACAGTTTATGAGAAGGATGCATCAGGGAACAAGCTACTTCTTGATGTTGGTCCATGGCTATCCAATAAGATCAAGGTATGATACATTATCTTTCCTTCTCTTGTATTCTCTGCACTAGTTTAAAAACCGCATTTATGCCATTATCAGTCAACTTACCATAGAACCGCATTTATGCACTTGTTTAAAATTTCATTTTAGGGGTTTTAATTTATGCCATTATCAGTCAACTTACTAATAGATCAGTTCTATAATGTTAAATATCAAATAATCTTGTGAACTTTTCTTGTTTTTTTAAGGTGAAATTTCCATGTTAAATTCATTTTGTTGTTTTTTGTTTGGCACTTTTTAATCATAAAACTTGTGGGATATTGCTTTGCGATGGGAAATTTACTCATGTGGAATAACAACTATCAACTCTTAGTCTAGTTCAGCTTTCTGATTTGTTCATTCTCATCGAAGAAAATGAAATGACAGTCAATAACTATACTTTCAAATAGAGGAATGATGAATGTGTATCATGCGAAAGCAGTATAGACTTTGGACTTGTCCTTGACAAATGCATCAATCTTTTCGTCTTGATGAGCATTGCTTTTCATTTCTCCAGAAGTTCTGAGTATGGTTTTTGTCATCCTTTAAGTTGTCCATTTTTTCTTAATGTACAACCTACTTATTACAGGATCATTTCACAAAGTTCCCAAAGATGGCGGTAAATATGAAATATATAGGTATGTTCATGAATTTCTGAACTTGTTTGTTGTAATTATGCTAGATTACCAAAATGACTGTAGCCTTCCACTTACAATAGCTTTATCTTTAGAGAGTTCTCACGAAAATGTATTATCCAGTTGAAAATCTACCTATAGTTAATTTAACATGTTACTGAATCAGATGGAAAGGAAATATTGCATCTAACAGATTAGTAGGAAAAAAGTGTAGAAATTTATATTCTGAAAAAACGGGACAATGGCAACGATTTCCTTGAGATTGGTCTTGAGGCAAGCCTATCTCTCAAGAGTTGGGATCCTCTCCATTTATTTTAGGAAATGGAGATGACTCAACTCATCTCTCAAACAAAGGTCCTTGAAGAAGCGGAGGAAGTCCGTGATGTTGGGGAGACAGGGGCTACTGAACCCGAGCATGGGCACAGGAGGAAGGCAGGGAGGAACCATAGAAAGGTGCAGAGAGAGAGGCAGGACGACCATCATATATTCAAAAAATTAAAGGACTTAATGATGATGATAATATTTGCATAAATAGTCATGGTTCATGATGGCCCACATGCAGGTCTTGTTCACCATAGATTCTGCCTCATAACCAGATAATCTATGTATTTAAAAATTTGAGATCCATTAGAGTAGTTCTTTGCTTCTATTAAAATCAATTAATGTTGGGGCAACACGTTACTAATGTCAAATTTCTACATGGTTGGATTGCAATGTGAGGCAATGCAAGTTTCAAATTATTTTCTGTTTTTTTAACTAATTCCAAGAAACTCAACACAAAAACAATTGAGATCAAAGTTTTAAAGAAATCAGTATTTTTCTTTTTTATAATTTATTTTCATCCATGTTAACTTTTTGATTTGCTTGATTACTTAAACGCAATCTAGGTACATTAAGTAATTTTTTTTAAAATCTTTTCACTTTTCTTCTCTATTGAAATCTTTTCCAATTTTTATCATAAAACTTTTGTTTGTGTTACTTTCATAGATCCTACGTATATGATCCGAGCTATTCCAAGTATTGCCTCGGACAACATTTACTGCACTCTTCTTGCTCATAGTGCTGTTCATGGAGCTATGGCAGGATATTCTGGCTTCACGGTCGGGCCCGTGAACAGCAAACATGCTTATCTCCCAATAGCTGTAAGTGGTTCATTTCATTAAATCATGATTATATTCAAGTAAATTACTGTGACTGAAAACTGTGCTCCTTTACTCCATTCAAATTATTTTCTAAACACGTTTTATATTCTGTTAACCTCATTTAAATTTTCTAAATAAAATATTTTCTCTTGGTGCTTGCTTCTGTACTATACTGATGTTATTAGTTATTAGTTTCTATGTACTATGCAGTATTGACTATAGTCCAATGGAAAAGCTTCCTAGAATGAACAACAAAGTTGTGTTGATGAAATGGCTATCAAATTAAGAAATTTAATGAATTGCCGGCATCCTCCTGATTAGCGTTAATGCGTATCATGTAAACAAGAAACTGTTCCAAATGCATAAGTCTTATCAGAATAAGTTGTAGAGTAGTTTGGATTTTTTTACTCATTTTGTTAGTGAATCTTTCCTAATACCTTCTCTAACAACCTTCTGCTAGGTTTTTCTTCGATTTGGCAGTCTTCTACATAAGCATTTTTTTTTTTTTTTGTAATTAAGGAAAGTATAGATGAATCTTGTTAAAACTGTGTATCTACAGTGAATAAAGTCATTGTGTTCCTCATTATATTTTTTCTTGTTTTTGTCCATGACATTTAGTATACCAGCTGATCTCAAAACATTTTGTTGCAGCGTGTAACAGAGAGACCAAATACAGTCCAACTGACAGGTAGGATGTGGGCTAGACTTCTTGAATCGACAAATCAACCAAGTTTTGTTACCTCTGACCAACAAAGAGTTGAGAAGGAGATGATCGAAGATACAAATAAGATGAATATTACCTCTATCTAATCTATAGGTTCAATAATGTGTATTAACTGTTGCTGCACATTGATTAGCCTTTTGTGTTATCCTGTTCTTTTTTATTTTTCAGTTGGGAAATTGAGAATATGCTAGATTTATGTATGAGCATACTATGCCTGTAAACCATCAGATTTTTTTGTTGCTTAATTTATTTATACAGAGTTTTTTTTTAGTTATTGCAGTCTTAATCCCAAATCCTCCATTGAGTATTCTGATCTCCACCTGTGTCTGAAGAATCCTTGAACTCCACTGCACATTGAGTATTTGAATTTTATTTATATTTGATTTTACTAAACTTGATTTTTTTTGCTTATATTTAAGCTTTAGAGAGAGTATAAATATTTTGTAGAAGAAATAAATAGTAAAAACAACTAAATGTTTTCATAGACAAATATCTGATAATAAAAAATTAAATGTAAATAAGTTATCAAAATTTTAATTAAAAATAAGTATTGGAGATGGTAGATAATGAAAAACAAGCAGGCCATATATTTTTCAATATTTTAGAGGGGGAAAGCCAACAACCTGCTTGACTTTTGTTTTCTCCTTTGCTGGTTTTGGCTAAACCACTTGACAAGAGTATGAATTAGAATTATACATCTAGATGTTGCTTTGATGTGAACTTTTTAATGTGTATCATAATAAATGTCCTTAAATGTACAGGTACAAGTTGAAGATGAGGGTCCCAAAAACAACCACGTTTTCTAACTTATGTATATGCATCGGCTGGACACAACCAAAAGCAACTTTTTGACACCTTTCTTCTTTGTATGTAACACAAGTCATCATTTGGTTTCTATTGCTAAATGCCAAGAAGCAAGTTGAGAGTCTAATTAAAGACTGTTACTTCAATGTGGGACAACCGAATATGTAACCATGTAATTTGGATAAGATACACTGTCTCAAGAGTGTAAACCGTGTAAGGTACTATAAGGGTCCACTCCATCAACTAGCTTAGTACAATATCCAATTCTCATGTATCCCTTATCAGAGGATATGATTGAGACCCTTTATCGTTAACAGGTTTATACATATACTTGTATATATATATCTTTGTTGATCATGTTTTTTTTCTTCAATCTCAAATTCAACCACCTAGGTTCTATTACTTACATAATTCATTAAACATGACAACATCAGAAGAAACTTCAAGTTTGACACAATTGAGCCAACATCTTTTAGAGGATGTATCAGACTCATTCTTCACCAATCTCAGTTGTGTAAAACTTGAAAACACATCATCATCACCAGAAATTGATTTGGATTCATACTTTTCAGAACATAGTTTTCTTGAAATCCTTGGTTTTGAAGCTAATACAAAACTTATTGACTTCACTTCTCATGATAAGGTACACAACTTGCATGAAGAAAGTCCCTTAGAGGAAACTCAAAAGAAGTCCAATTTGGAAGAATCAATGGTGTTGGAGAAGAAGGAACAAAGAAGTTATGGAACAAGGCACTACAGAGGAGTGAGGAGAAGGCCATGGGGAAAATATGCTGCAGAAATTCGTGATCCGACAAGGAAAGGAAGCAGGGTTTGGTTAGGAACATTTGACAAAGAGATTGATGCTGCCAAGGCTTATGATTGTGCAGCTTTCAGAATGAGGGGTCAGAAAGCCATATTGAATTTTCCTTTGGAGGCTGGTGAAGCTAATCCAAAGCCTAATAACTGTGGCAGGAAAAGGAGAATACATCAAAGATATGATGCTACAAGTTGAAGTTAAGTCATGATTAGTATTGCCGATATTTTATACCATATTAGATTTTTATATTGGATCTAGTTCTTCTTCAGAAAGTAATGGTCCATAAAAAAAATTAGCAATGGTCCGTGTGTACCTATTAATGTATTTTAATTTTAAGACAAAAATAAACATTAAAATTTCACATGATATCAATAACTCTCACGAATCAACTGGTTTTATTCCAACAAATTCTACAACAGACAGGAAGTATATCCTGTTACAATCAGAACAACAGTAAGTGCCGGAGCCTGCAACAAACTAGGTAAAACAGAATTAATATAGAACACATAAGGAGTGGATGCATATTTAGATCCGTAGTAAGTATGTCAGAATCAATGTGATCCACCGTGATCTTGCAAAACCTACACTTCAGATGAAATTCACCATGATTCCAATGATGCATTAAGCCAAAGACTTCAATTGGACAACCAGATCAATGATAAATTTATTCTGAATTTCTTTATCTAACATAAACTTACTCCATTTCTTGTGGTCTTCTCTTATGCTCTTCCCTCGCTCTTTCTCACGATCAACCATGATAATTTTCACTGCCTTCAAAATATCTTCTTTATGAAAATATCCATCTTGTTCATTCCTATTCACCTCAATCCCTGCGTCCAAATCATTAGCCATGAGCTTGGAATTGAAAAACTGGTCACCCTTAAAAGGTAACAGCACAAGTTGACAATCGTTGACCATAGCTTCAATCACAGAACTAAAACCACCATGACAAACATAACATCCAACACTATTGTGTTTTAGAACAAGCTGCTGCTGCAACCAACCAGTGTGCACTACTCCTCTATCTTTCACTCTTTCCAAAAACCCTTTTGGCAATGAACTTTCCAACTCAGTTTCTGCACATAGGTTTGATGGAAAATTCAGAACCAAAATGAAGGGTAAACCAGTGAGTTCCAACCGAAGTGCTAGTTCATTGATTTGATCATCACTCAGAAATGTCTCACTCCCAAATGAACAAAATATGACAGGATTTAACAGGGAAATTATCCAACCATTTGCACCATTTTTCCTCTAACACTCCATTGATGGCTCTGGAACCAATGGACCTGCTAACAGAACTTGTTTACCATACTGTTTTTCTATATAATCTATTTAAGGTCCTATTTCCTTGCATGATTTAAACACAACATAAGAACATTCACTAAGACTTTGCACAACTCGTTCATAACCAGTTAAACCTTCACCAAATCTTCTAAACAGAAGCATGAAGTCCATGGCTTCAAAGGTCTTGAGTGAGATATTGTTTTTTTCAGGATACCCTTTTGGAGGTTTTTTAAGATCCTCAAAAGTGACGCTTCTTCCTTCAATACCATCAAGTCTAGAAGGAACAATAGTGTAAGAATCAGAAATAGCAGAGAAAACGGAGAAATGAACTGATTTAACACCAAGTTCAGGAGCTAATTTTGGAAACCAGTTTTGTGCAAAGTCAAAGAAAACATAATGAGGTTTGAGTTCTAACAAAAGGGACTTAATTTGAGGTAGAGTGAGGTCAAGGGCATGGATTAGATTTCCAGCCAAATCAGGTGGCAATTCAGCAGTGCTGGTTACGCCATTTGGGAACTGAAGTGGGATAATGTTGATGGACGAGTTGAGATTAAAAGCTGTTTTGATTCTAGGAATGTTTGATGAAGCTGATAAGAAAGTTACGCGAACTCCATGAGAGAATAATTTGTTTGATAATTAAACAAAAGGACTAATGTGACCAAATGGAAGGAATGGAAACATGATCACATGAAGTTGATTGTCATTCTTGTTCACATCCTCAGTACTGGATATCTTATGATGTGAATTATCTGTAAGCGTGTGTTTGGTACGAGTGAAACATCGAAGAGAGAAGCTAGTGAAGTACGAGAGAGATGGAGAACTTCTTGCAACACGTCTTTTCCAGTTCTGTCCAAGTTGTGAAGAAAGGGAGCGGAGAAACCACTGTATTTCCATTTGTGCCCTTGAATCTGATCAGAAACAACATTCAATGGAGACGGCAGCTCCTATGGCCAACGAACAGTGCAGGCTGTGGATGTCATAATTGTAGATTGATTCCCAAGCTTTAAAGAAATCAATTTGTTACAATGAAAATATTTTTTCCTACTCAGAAAAATCTCCACATTAAAATGATGTGTATATCCAAAAGTTATCTAGCCCTTAACAATTTCTCACCAAATTAAAACTAACCCTCATTCCTCTTCTACTTTACCTCAACAAATCACAAATCTATACCTCCTACTACACCTAATCAGCACAACACGGAACCTATTACTACCTCACAAAGCAATAACTAAATTCCTACAACTTTGGCTACACTCATCACTCCTACAAATATGGATAAGACCGAATCCACCACTACTACAAACTGATCTAATAAACCATCAACCAAAACCAAAATAATCAAGTGTGGAATCTTTAAACCCAAGCAACTAAACCCTGTCACAAAATATCCATTACCTATTCTTATTAAATCAACGTGTATCCCAAACACAAAGTCTCTTTGATGGCAACAAGCAATGAAGGGTTTTACTCCCAGATTTTGCAGTTTGATTTTTTTGCTTGTAAACTTACAAATAAAATGAAAAGATACAATACAACTCCTAGGATTTGAAACAAGGGATGTGGGCCTGTCACTGAACGAGTTCAATGATTGTGTTATAATGCTAACCGTTCAGTTTAGTCATTGCGAACTATTCTCAAGAGTTGTTTTTCTTCACCAAATAACATAAGTTTCCTAAATCCTAAACTGTTGTATTACCTTCACATATCTGGTGCTTTCAACTGTAATTTGATTTTATATGGATTAGATATTGGTATTGTTTCATATGTCTCGATGAAAAACTATGGCATTTATGCTACTTATCTATATCATACATAAAAATCGGGTTAAATATGTTTTTTGTCTCTATAAATTTGTCAACTTTTCATTTTAGTCTCTCTTAAATTTTTCTTCAACTTTTTGTCATTCAAAAGTTGTTCATCTTTACTTTTGATCACTAAGTAAACTCATACGTAGAATTCATATTTTTGAATGAAATTTTGCAGAAAAATTTATAATATTATAAGAATCTCTAAAAAAAATTTAGAATTTTTTAACAAAACATGAATTAAATATAAATTTTTATATTTTTGACGGTTAAATATTCATATTTAATTTATGTTTTGTTAAAAAATTCTAATTATTTTTACAATATTCTACATAATTCTACACAATTTTATTAAAAAAAAATACAAAAATTAACTTAAAAATAGGGACCAAAAGTAGTGATTCAAAATTTTATAGGGACTAAAAGTAGAAGAAATTTTTTAGAGGGATTAAAACGATAAGTTCATATATTTATAGAGACCAAAAACATATTTAAACCGTAAAAATATAATTGAGTGGTTAGTATATTTTTTTCTCTCGCATGAAGTACACCGACAAGTTTGAAGCATGATAACATATAGAACTCCGAGTATCCACAATGATAATAAACTAATGAGTTTTGCTAGAAGACATCCATGAATTTGTCTTTTAGCAATTCACATCTCAAGGTGTGATTATCAACTTTTTAGTTATAACTTGCTAAAAGACACCTTCATGAAGGGTGTATTCTAGCAAAACCATAAACTAATAAGAACTCCTTAAATGGATCCTACATGTAGGACTCCAATGACAATGCAATGATAGAGACTTCAATGAAAAGTACTTAAATAGATCCCATTAACTTTACATCATTATACAAAAATAATTTATCACTTCTTATAAAAGTGGAACCCTTTAGTTGCTCAAGAGAGAGTCCTTATATAGTTGTTTGTTGACTAATAAGTAGCCATTTTTTCTACCTCCAATGAGAGTCCTTAACAGAGAGTGCCCCTTGTTAAATAAAGGAATGCACATTGGAGATGTTCTTAGTCCCAAGTGAAAGAGAGAGAAAAATAGTTAAATAGTTTTAAGTACTCTTATCAAACATATGTGAATTCATCATTATCATAAATGTAAAGTGGAAGAAATCAAATTAAAAGTGATGAAATTAGTATTAATTAAAGTGTGTAATTGAAAATAAAGGTAATTAATATTTCATTGAAAAATAAAATGGATGATTCATTTTGCAACAATGTTTTTTACAAATCGGGTTGAGGGTGGATGGAGTAAACTTTTGGCTAAATAGCAATTTTAGCCCCCTAAAAAAAAACTATAAAACCGTCCCCTAAGTTTTGCACATGTGGCAGTTTTGGCCCCCAAGATCAAATTTTGACTCGGTCTACGCTGACGTGACACCCTTAGTGAGGTGCCACATGTTTTTTTTTTTTGCCCTTGGGGGGACAAAACTGCTACATGTGCAAAATTTAGGGGGCGGTTTTGTAGTTTTTTCTTAGGGGGCCAAAATCACAACTTCGTGAAAATTAGGGGGCAAAAACTGCTATTAAGCCTAAACTTTTTGTTACCTAATTCTATGAAGAGACTAAAATATACCCCATTTGATTTAAAATAAGTGTCATTTTGAGTTTCACACGGTTATTAAGAAAATGATTAGTAGTGTTGATTTTAATGGTAAAATGTGTTTCATTTACTAAAACATTCTTATTAATTATGAGTAGTTAGATGAGTGAAATGCAATAAATAAATGTACGTTAGTAAAAAAGAATAATAAATGTTGTATTAATATTGTAAAAATGACAAATAATTTAAGACAAAGAAAAATAAAGAAGAGTAACTTTGTCAATTTACATTGGGTCATTCCTATTCTTGTACTATTTTTTTTAGTAAATAGTCAATTGCCCCATCGAAATTGTAACTTTCGTCAAAGAACTCCCTGAATTTTGGTATCATTGTAAAATTTTAAGTAAATATGGGTGTAACTAGAATTATATGGGGTGAGACCAGAAAGAGTCCAAAGTAAAACTTATTCTTAATCTGCAATTTACTATATCTCTAATAACAATAAAAAAAAAAAAATCACATCTTTAAAATAAAACAAACATAGGTTTTTTAAATGATGGTGTGAAATAGGTTTGGGTAATTGTCTAAGACATGTTTATCAAAGGTTCACAACTATTTCAGCAAGGAGCGTGTAATAATAAAACAAAATTGAAAATTTCTTTGCAAATAAAGATGCTTTTGCATTTTCATCAAATTAATTTGAAGTGCTATTTGAATATAAGCAACTGATTAAATTATGACATTGGATTGTGTTTATGGCATGCAAATTCTCATTCAAAATATCAGCAAAATTCAGAAACCGTTGTAACATTTTTGCATTTTTTATCTCTTTTATTCAAACTATCTTCTAATTAATTTATATGTTTTTGGAGCAATCTTATCCAACAAAGAGATTATTGTACCTTTCAAGGTTTGTATTTACATCTGACATCAAAAATGATTTTTTTTGTTTGTGGTGTGATTGAAATATATTGTGATTTTTATGTTTCTTTTATTTTAAAGTTGTGATTTTTTTTCTTTTTTATTGTTATTAGAGATATAGTAAATTATAGATTATGAATAAGTTTTACTTTGCCATCAAAGTTTTATGATTCAAGGTGTAACTTGCACATAAATTTTAAAGTCAGAGAGGATATTTGCATGACTAAATAGTCAATTACCTCCCACCTCCTCGAAATTGTAACTTTCGTCAAAACCCCCCTGAATTTTGCAAAACTTCAAAAAAATCTTGAAATTGTCAAGCGTCTGTCAATTACCCCCTCCGTTAATTTCTTCCATCCAACATGCTGATGTGGCCGTTAACTGCCCACGTGACACTGCCACATGGTCAGAAAAGCCATGCCACGTCAGATGGGGGTAATCGACTATATTTTTTATTTTTATTTTTTGAAAAAAATCTATTTTTTTTCTTTTCAAAATTAATATTTGTGTCACCCACTAACCTTGCAAATACCCCCATGAAATTTAACATTTATGTGCAAATACCCCCCTCAAATTTAAAATTTATGTAGCAAATTATAAATTTGAGGGGGTATTTGCTACATAAATTTTAAATTTGTGGGGGGTATTTGCACATAAATTTTAAATTTGAGGGGTTATTAGCAATGTCAGTGGATGGCACAAGTATTAAATTTGAAAAGAAAAAAAATCATATTTTTTTAAAAAGTAAATAAAAGACCTTTCAAAATGAAAAGAAATCTTCCATGTCATGAAAAAAGTAGTAGGTGAGATTATATATGGTGAATTGAATATCACCAACAAGACCTTCCAAAATGAAAAGAAATCTTTTATTCACATTGTGATATCATTATTAATTAGAAAACTAATATTGTGTACCTATTAATGCATTTTAATTTTAAGATAATAAAATTAACATTAAAATTTTACATGATGTTGATAACTCTCAATGATCAACTGGTTTTAATACAAGAAACTACATCAAACATGAATACATCTTGTCACAGTTAGAACAACATTAAGTGCTGGAAACTGAAACAAACATGTAAACAAAGAAAAACAGAATCAATATAGAACAAAAATAATTCATTCCATCAAGAGGGAGTGGATGCATGTTTAAATTCGCAATGAGTTAAACAAAATGCTGATTTATTAAAGTTACACTTCGGAGCTTCAACAAAGTCACGCTATCACAAATTATTTCATGAATATCACCGTAATTCCAATCATGCATTAACCCAAAGACTTCAGCTGAGCAACCAGATCAATGATAAATTTATTCTGAATTTCTTTATCTAACATAAACTTCCTCCATTTCATGTGGTTTTCTCTTATGCTCTTCCCTGGTTCATTGTCACCATCCACCATGATAGTTTTCACTGCCTTCAAAATATCTTCTTTATGAAAATATCCATCTTGTTCCTTCCTATTCACCTCAATCCCTGCCTCCAAATCATTAGCAATGAGCTTAGAATTGAAAAACTGGTCACCCTTAAAAGGTAACAACACAAGTTGACAATCATTGACCAATGCTTCAATCACAGAGCTAAAACCACCATGACAAACATAACATCCAACACTATTGTGTTTTAGAATAAGCTGCTGTTGTAACCAACCAGTGTGCACCATTCCTCTATCTTTCACTCTTTCTAAAAACCCTTTTGGCAATGCTCTTTCCAACTCAGTTTCTACACAAAGATTGGATGGAAAATTCAAAGCCAAAATGAATGGCAAACCAGTGAGTTCCAAACCAGTTGCTAGTTCATTGATTTGTTCATCATTCAGAAATGTCTCACTACCAAATGAACAAAATATGACTGATTTGACTGAAAAATTATCCAACCATTTGCACCATTTTTCCTCCAACACTTCCATTGATGGTTCTGGAACTAATGGACCAGCTAAAAGAACTTGTTTTCCAAATTGTTTTTCTATATAATCTATATAAGGTCCTTCTATCTCCTTACATGATTTAAACACAATATATGAACATTCACTAAGACTCTGCATAACCCGTTCATAACCGGTTAAACCTTCACCAAATTTTTTAAACATGAACATGAAGTCCATGGCTTCAAAGGTCTTGAGGGAGATATTGTTTTTTTGAGGATACCCTTTTGGAGGTTTTTTAAGATCCTCAAAAGTGATGTTTCTTCCTTCAATATCATGAAGTCTTGAAGGAACAGTAATGTAAGAATCAGATATAGCCGAGTAAACTGAGAAGTGAACAGATTTAACACCATGTTCAGAGGCTAATTTTGGAAGCCAGTTTTGTGCAAAGTCAAAGAAAACATAATGTGGTTTAAGTTCTAACAAAAGGGACTTAATTTGAGGTTGAGTGAGGTCTAGGGAATGAATGAGATTTCCAGCCAAATCAGGTGGCAGTTCAGCAGTATTGGTTATGCCATTTGGGAACTGAAGTGGGATAATTTGGATGGATGGGTTGAGATTAAGAGTGGATTTGATTTTGTGAATGTTGGATGAAGCTGATAAGAAAGTTATGTGAACTCCTTGAGAAAATAGCTTGTTGGATAATTGAACAAAAGGACTTATGTGACCAAATGCAAGGAATGGAAACATGAACACATGAAGTTGATGATCATTGTTGTTCATAGCCTTTGAACTAGACATTTTTGTGTGGGAATTTGTAAGAGTTTCTTGGATTGTGCTTGATGCTTGCTTTGAACGTGCTTGATGCAGTGGTTGAATTTAAAATTGATGCCTCGTTGTTGGGGCAAGTTTAAGACATTAAAGATTAATTTAAGACATAATTGAATTTCTTGCACACTTTGGTGTCTGAGCTGACTCCCACAGTTAAGTATAGTTCGATGCTAATTTGGGTAAGATGCTTTTCATATGTAGAAGTGAAAGTTGAAAGGTAAGTGCATGTGATTAAAAATTCAGTCAACATACATAACATTTTAATTTTAACTACCATTTTTTTATATTTCATTTTGGATGAAGGATGATATTTGAACACCTTACTTTTTCACACTCATTCAACATTTCATAATCTTATCTCGACCATTGCGATATCAAAACTGGAATATAGGATTCTTTTAAAAAAAAAACTGGAATACAGGATGCATGTAATATAAATATAATAAAGACTAATATCTACTTCAAAAAATAAAAATAAAGAAGGAGGCGTTTGTGAACTTTTGACAGACCTATTAGATAGAAGATGTCTACGGATGTTATAGTGTGCGGATGGGTAGGAGGAAATCATGCATGTGTAGACGACCGAGGTTTCACCACTTGTGGGATTAAGTGTCCGACCTTTTACGGTAGGACAGGAAGCCCTAAAAGCGGCGTCAAGCAAAGTGGCCAAACATGAGAAACGTGTTATGACAATCAACCTACATTTATACCATTTGCTTTTGACACTTTCGGTTTCCTGGCACCAAAGATTATTGACTTTCTACATAGAGTTCAAAAGGTCATGCATAGCAATGTCATGACTCCTATGTCTATCAATATTTGTTTACGAGGATTGATTTTGCCATCCAAAAAGGCTTGATGGCGCAGCTTGTTGCCCGCTTGCCTGCTATTCAAGTGTAAATAATGGTTTATATATATATATATATATATATATATATATATATATAATGGGATGGTAGACTAATATTTTTTTGGTGGTGATGCTCATGGTGGCTGGTGTTGGTTTTTGGTGGTGATGCTCGTGGTAGCTGATGTTGATTTTTGGTGAGGAGTAATGGTGATTTTTGTGATGGTTAATGGTAGTTTTGATGGTGGTGTTGTTGGTTTTTGCGGTTGTGCTTGTGGTGGCTAGTGATGGGGATGTTAGACAGTGTAGCTTGTTTCATGAATTGAGTTATGTGTTTTTTAGGTGGTGATTTTACCCGTGCTTAATTGCGTTCAACTGCAAAAGAGAAGCAAAGTGTGGTTGCACGGTTTTTTGGTAGGTTTGATGGTTATTTTGGAGGGCGGTTAGGCTTGTGGTTTTGGGGTTTTAGTTTTTCTTGGTTTCGGGGGCCTTAGTGGAGGTTGTTTTTTGGTTTGTTTTTATAAGTTTGCATTTGATGTATTGGTGTTTGTTTGAGTGTTCCGTGTATATACGGCACACTTTTCCTTTGTATGTTCCTAGTTAAATATTTTAGCCTAACATTCCTATTGTGCTAGATAGGATTCTTAACGTTTTGAATAAATTCCATTTTAACTTCTTAAAAAAAAAAAAATTCTTAGTATGTGAGACTGCCGCTAGCGTAGGTTTAAAAATGTAACATAGAAAAGAATTTAATAATGTATATTTTTGAATTAATTTTTTTTGTCAGGTAGCTTAGTGGCTAAAATTCACATTTTTCAAGGCGAATAAGTGGGGTGTCTGGGGTTCGAACTTCAACCCCTACATATAACAATGCTAATCTCAGTTTCAACATTAGATAACATTTTCCAAATAAAGACTAATATCTTAGTATGTGAGACTCCGCTGGTGTAGGTTTAAAAAAAGTAATATAGAAAAGAATTTAATAATGTATATTTTTGAATTAATTTTTTTTGTCGGGTAATTTAATTGTTAGAATTCACCTTTTTATAGACGATACGTGGGGTGTTTGGAATTCGAATACCAATCTCTGATATAACAATGCATGTACTTGTCAACTGAGTTATGTTCACAAAGACTAAATAATTTTTATTTAGTATTGTGATCATACTTTTTTTTTTTTGCGCGTATCTCTCTTAATTTAATATATTAGTACTAATGCTTGTTAAAAAAAATACGACTCGTGGCTGGGTTAAGATATTTATTTAAGATCGCCTTAAAGATAGAGTCATCAATGAACTAAAAAGTATCCCTAAAAAGATGTACTAAAAAGTACATTAGGAATTAATAATCACCCCTCGTGGTACATGCAGTGGCAAATGATAGCTTAAAAGGCCGATCCGGACTAAAGTGTTGTATACGTGAAAATTTAGAAATTAATAATATGTGGTCCACATTATTAATTACATACATCATTAAATGAATGAACCTAAAATATTAATTTTACTTATATTTAGAAATAGAGTAACATTTAAGGGAGTTTAGTGGTTTAGAAAGTAAATGAATCAAAAATCTTCAACTTATGAATGTAACCTAGAAATCATCTCCTTCCTTACAAACTCTCAAACGAGTCTCAAAAAAGGACGTTCACACTTAATCTTGATTTTAATTTTGGATCGTGTCTATGTCATCGTTCTTCTGGATGAGTTTTGAAATTTGTGACGAGTTTTGAAATAACATTTTGCTTTTTTTTTATTGGACAAAAATAAATAGTTGCCTTAAAAGTTGCTAGAAAATGGTTTACAAAATATTATTTTCATTTTTTAACAATGATAAATTAACACCTCTAAATTTTATACACTCATTTAACACCTCATTTTATCAATATTTCTTTTTATCACAATCAAATTATCACATCCATGGCATCACTATTTTTACTCTTTTGTTTCAAGGGGTAAACATTTTCCTTATTGAAAACAAAAAATGCACGTGTCGTAGAAGCAGCAATGTATATTGCATGCAAGGCTTGCATGAAAACCACCTCAACACGTGCCACATACCACCCTCAACTGCTGCCACACAACCCTCCACCACCCACCATTTATAATCTCTTATAAACAATGCAATGCAACTGCAATTAATTCTTCAATCTTCTCATTTTTCCATTTCCATTTCAAACCCAAAAACCCTAACAAACATGGCTGAAACAGGAGGACACTACCAACCTCTCCGTGGCTACAACCAACAACACAACACTACCACTCAACAACAACCTTCATCCAAGTTAACTCAGCTTCTTAAGTCCAGCACCGCCGTCACCGCCGGCGGCTCACTCCTGATCCTCTCCGGCTTAGTCTTAGCCGGCACAGTTATCGCCCTCACCATCGCCACTCCGCTGTTCGTGTTATTCAGCCCGGTGCTGGTTCCGGCAGTGATCACGGTGGCGCTGTTGACCTTAGGATTCTTTGTTTCCGGTGGATTCGGTGTGGCGGCGATAACGGTGTTAGCATGGATTTACAGGTATGTTACAGGTAAACATCCACCTGGAGCTGATCAACTGGACACAGCACGTCATAAGTTGATGAACAAAGCGCGTGAGATTAAGGACTATGGTCAGCAACAAATCAGTGGGACGCAGAATTCCTAAGCCTGCACTTGCATGCATGCGCATGCACTAGATTCTCCCTCAACTTTTGTTATTCTCTTTTAGTTTTCTTGTAATTTCTTTTAATTCGAGTCATCATTCCTCTTTGTATCTTCAAAAAATTCTAGCTGAGAGAGTATTGAAAAACCATCAGTTTGTATTTTTTTGTAATTTCATTTTTATGATTTTTCTGTAATCTGTAGTCCTTATTTATGTCATTTTGTTGTCTTTCATAATCTCTCTTTCTGTGCGGTAGTATATGATGTTTGTGACAATAAATAAAATAAAACAATTTATTTCAATTAATATTTTTATTCAAAATATCACTAAGGTCTTACTAATGCACTTCTTAAAGAGACAAAAAATTGTATTAGACAGTATTTTTGACATTTTTCATAGAGTTTGAATAGATATTTTTGCTATTTTTGTTTCTTTAATTAGTTGACTTGTAGCTCGTTTATATTTTCTATATAAATAGAATATTGTCAAGTGTCTTGGACACTTCATTTATATCTTTAAAAGATGAATTTTTAAAAACTTGTTCTTTCGGAGCAATAGAGAAAATGACGACGTTGATCTCATCTTAGTGTAAAAAACAAAAGAGTGATTGTAAAAAAAGTGCTTTTAGCACTAGCCACTCTGACCAACTTTATTAAAAATTTACTACTCTTAAACGGTGGCGTTTAGCCTGAGAACGCCTGGTTCTTTCCCAGGATGGGAAAATGACCGGTTGGGGTCCACTGCTTTGGTTCACAATACCCAACAACAAGTTACGACCATTACCAGATCACAAATTTTAGTCATTCAAATATAAAACTATTAAATCTATGGTTGTGATTCAACTTTCCCATGATGGGAAAGAATTTCTCATTCTTATGCTAAACCCCACCCTCTTTAACCAATGTATTGTCTAGGAGTATAAGAGCACTTTCAATGGTGCAACTCAAATTGATTTCATTGACGTGTAATAACACAAATATGGTTTTTCATCAAAATTTTGATTGGAGTTCAGCAAGAGAACTACAACCTGGCGGAACCGTTACTTCGGGAAGTAGCGCTATCTGACATAAAGCAATGTACTTTTAGTTTTTACAATAACAAATTATTAGATTTGCTTTGTTTTTTATTGGGTCATGTTAACCCCGTAACACTGGTTAAGGAAACTAAAAAAAATAAGTTTTAAAATAAAGGTAACAATTTTTATGCTTTTAAATAGTTGATAGCACAAGTTCCAATATAATACTTACTACATTTGACTCCTTAACCAGTGCCCCGGAGGCACTGGTTAACTACCCTTTTTTATTTAACAAATGCATATAAAATCAAACCTAGTTAAATATTAATATGTTGGTAGCAGTTGTGGGACCTACATGAGTTCTTCAATAATATATTCCCTCCGTCCCAAATTATAAGCAAAAAAAACAAAAATCACACTTATTAAGAAAACTAAAGCATAAGTATTTGTAGCATAGTTTTTTTGTGTTTTCTTTGGAATAAGTTTCATCGAAAGATGTAAAAACAATTTTCATTGACTATTGGTTATGGAAAAAATGGAAGAGAGGGAAAATTAAATGTAATTTGCATTTAATTTCATGAGAATAAGCAAAAGTTTTTATTGGAAAAGATGATTTTTTTTTTAAAAAATAAAATTAAAGATAATAAAAGTTTGTCTTTTTTGCTTATATTTTGGGACAAAGAAAATGATTTTTTTTGCTTATATTTCGGGACGGAAGTTGTACTCATTTTTATTTTATATGTATCTATTAGTGTTTTTTTTTGTTTCAAAATAATAATACTTTAGAATATAAATATAATATTTATTAATCTATTTATTGAATTTCTCATTCAAATAAACAAAATTATTCTTTTCTTTGAAAATTATGCACAATCTTAAATAGACTATTAAAATAAGACGGATTATTAAAATGAATGAGACGGAGGAAATACACTACATTTGTAGTCGTATTAATTGAATCACCGTTTTCATCGGTCAACAAAATTTTAAGTCCTTTTATTGATGTAACTTTTGAGACTGCAACATATAGTTGACCATGAGAGAATACCGACTGTGGAATATATGCCTACTTGCTTAAGTGATTTATTTTGTAACTATACGAAGCATGCCAACTTTGTATCTTGAGCACCGCATCAAAGAAGTTACTTCATCAATGATTCGATTTCCCAATAGAACTATTCTTACATCTTTGTTTGTTTCCCCTCATGTGGTGTCCATTCTCCATCATTTTTTTTGTCTAATAATTTTGAAATCATCTGAATTGGGGGACCATATTCTCTAGATGTGAGATTTTCATTAGGTATCGGCCATGACCGAAAAGTTGTTGAAATCACCAAATTCAGACATAAATATGAATTTGATAAAGACGTTGACTTAGTAACTTTAAGACGGAACTCTTATTTGGTAGCAGTGGCGTTTATTCAATATTAATAGAGATAAATTATCAATATACCTCAATATTTATAGTGGAGACGACCAAGCACGGTGAAGGTGTATTTTTTGTTAACTATCTTGGTTACCCATCATTATAATAGTTGAAACGCATTGATACTGCCGTAACTTTAACAAACCGCAATTTCAAATATTATGGGAAGATGCACCAAATCAACAGTATATTAGCATAGATATATGGTTTGCGGCTGCACTCTTTGTATTCATGGATTATCCCACAATAATATCAAAGAAAATTTAGATTATTGGTAGAGGCGCAAACTTAAAGAAAGCATACTAACATTAAAAAAATACACAACTTCTAGTACGTTGAAAATAAATTGAAGAAAACATTACAACAAACTAACAACATCTGAGTTCAATTGTTTTATTTCAAGCAAGACAATAAAACTTAAATGCAAAGCAATTATACTTCTATAAAACATTGACAAAAATAACTTGAAATTCTGCTGTCAGTTCAACCCATCATTATAATAGTTTCAACGCATTGATACCACCGTAACTATGAAAAACCGCAATTTCAAATATTGTAGTTAGACTAATTACAACATCAGGATATCTGCTTACATATATGGGTTGCGGCTGCACTATCTGTAAATCAGGATAAAACCATCACAAACTCAATAGAAATAGAACGCAACTGACATTAAAATAGATGCAAACTTAAGGAAAGCATACTGACATTAAAATAGAACGCAACATCTGGTACACTGAAAAGAAAGCGAACAAAAGAAAACAAAGACACAATGCAAAATACATAATAATAAGAACTAAACAACATCTGAGTTCATCTTTTTTATCAAAGCAAGACACTAAAACTTAAACAAATGTAAAGTCAGCTGCTCCCATCAATCCTTTTCAGTTTTGATGCACTTCAATTTCAAAGGTTTGTTTGTCGATCCTTCCCCAGCCTCCGTCTCAATCATGGTCGAATCCACACTGTCCATGAGTCTTTTCCCTACGACCTTGCTGTTTGGGGTAATTTCATCATCCTTTTGATTGCAATCACTTTTTGTTGAATCACCACACTCGATCAACTAGTTCTGTCACGGTAATAAAAGGAATTGTGTTCAGTAAATCAGAAAAAAGCTATCTGGATTAAGAGTAACAACAGATGCAAATTGAATGATATTGAAATACCTCAGTCGGAGCTGTTTCAGAAACGATCATCAAATTGGTCGCCATGGTATCAACTTCAGCATTTTCATTTCAAACCTTAATTTTGTGGAGAGTGACAAATTGCTCAATGAGTTTGACATCATTAGTGGTCCTTTTGACATAATAATTACGCCAAGCTCTGCATCAAGTTCCCATCCGTAATTTCAACCTTAAACAACATTTGCTTTCCAACTAAAATTTCTAGATCAGATGGATAATCACAATTGTCGCTAGTTCGCAGAAATCAACAATGCGCATCAAATTAGGTGCTACATAGTGTGGACATTTAGTATCACCTGACTGGGTGCATCAATTAGATCATGTACACTCCTGCCAACATAAGTTTGGGCATTACGATCAAACAAAATGAAAGTTGTTGATCCGGTAGCATCCATCACCTGAACATGGACTTTGTACCTAATTATTGTTGACAGACAATTTAGAACCACATCAATTAACAGATATATTGCACGTTAGGAAAAAAAATCCAAAGAAGCAATTAAGAAAATTTAAAAATCATTAGTTAGCTGGCCTTGGCACAACATTCCTTCCCTGCTTACATCTCGAACAATACATTTTTCCAGCCACAATCTTAACCCTTGCAGCACATTTGGTGCATGAATCATAATACCAACCATACTCGGACTCGATACCGCAAATTTTTGCAAGTACAATCACATTGCACTGCTGTTTATAAAAAAACGGCCCAATCATATATTATTTAACACTAAATAACGATAAGTATTCAAAAAAAGAAAAATAAAAAAAACTCTAAATTGCGGCATTCTTGAATGAAGACCAAAATTAGTCCTTTTATTTTGTAACATTATGAAAATTGAGAACTATAAATAACAATCAATATTCGGAACACGGAAAAAAATTATTCTAAATTGCGGCATTCTTGAATGAAGACCAAAATAGTCCTTTTATTTTGTAACATTATGATTATTGAGAACTCTACTCAACTACATTACTGATATCAAACAATAAACAAAAAAAAAAAAAACAAAAAAAAAAAAAAAAAAAAACAAACGATAAACAGAAAAAACTCTAAATTGCGACATTCTTGAACGATATCAGATTGTTGAAAAAAACATTCTATGTCTGATTGATACATGAACAACATATAACTCTCACATACATCAATGTTTATATACGAAGCAAGCTATTATTTGTCCTTCGATTCATTTTTGAATAAAAAAAAAATGTTTGGATCATGTATTCACATAATTTCCCAATAAATGATCGGATACCATAAGAGAAACAGATTCATTACCTCAATGGTCAAAATCAAATCGTCACTGAAATCCTATCCAAAGGCGCCAAAAAATACCAAGTTCTGCAATTAACTCCTCCGTGACTTGCTTCTCATGCGGATGATGTCATTATTCAACTTGCCAAGTTAGCGAGTTTGTAGAAACCACAAATCCAAGCCGGTCAAAATCGAATTGTCACTGAAATGGATTGGCCACCGCAACTCGGAGTTATGGATCTGCCACTTAGTTCAGTGTCGGCAGAGTTGAAAAGGATGACGTAGAAGAGTATGAGTGTGGCAACCAACGGTGAAGGAGTGGCAGGTGTTGGGTGGAAAAATTGCATGTTGAAAGAGAGGGGTGGGATTCATGAGTGAAGAACAAAGAAGGGAGAGCACCTGCACCTCAAAAAACTAAGATAGAGAGAAATATATTTCAGAAAGAAAAGAAAAGAGATGACATTCAATTGAAGGAATCCATGCCAGAAGTGATTTGAAGTCTGAAGGTTTCAATGCCCGTTGTTTTTTGTAATATGCCATAAAAGCACCTTGCATTGGTAAAACACAGATGCATGGGAAAGTATAAGCCAATTTAATGTGATAAGGGAAGGTGGAAAGCAAGCACACAATGCATTAAGTGACGTAAGGCAAGGAGGGAAAATTTGAAATTGAAGTGTGTATTGTGATTTGTGCTAGCCAGTAGAAAGATCAGATCTACGACTGATAAATAAGTGGCGCCCAAAGGTGTAGATCTAAGGGCTAGGATTGTTTGGCGCCTAAAAAAGTAGGTTTAGGGTTTGGAGTGGTAATTGGAATGTTAATTAGGATTAGGAATAAGTATGATGCAACTTAAATGCTTCAATTTCCCTTTCGTTGATTTTCGTACATGCATGTTCCGTACCATATAGCAATACTCTTCGCAAATATACATCGCTCAATTATCAAATGTGTCTATTTGATCATAAAAACAAGTCTCTATTTTTGGAAATTAATTTAGAAAATAATATTTAGAGTTAGCGTAGTAGATTTTTTTCAAATATGGATAGGAAAATTAAGAGAATAGTTTTTTCCATTGAAATTCTCTCTATTTTTCACATATGTTGTATCTTGACTATTAAACTCAATCTATTGTTTCCTTTGTACTTTTATCTATCTTTTTTTTCCCTCTTGTTTGAGATGTTGCAATTGAAAGAAGAAGAAAAAGTTTGTGTGGGGTGCAACATTACTCATAGGTGGTTACATGGCGTGGTTAGAAGAAAATTGGAAGATGGATAAAGTGTTTGATTTTGACTTGATGGGTGTGTTGCTAGGTAGGGGTGGGCAAAAAAACAAAAAAACCGAACTGAACTGCTGAACTGTACTGAACTGAACCAACAAAAATTGAATCATTACTATCAATTCTGAAACTGAACTGAAACAGTTTGGTTCAAAACAATTCAGTTCGATCCGAAACAGTTTGATTCAGTTCGGAACAGTTTAGTTCTGTTCGGTAACAAAAATTCGATTTCATTTGTTTTTTTATATTTTTTCAACGGTATTAATAATAACAGTTCAGTTCAGTTTGGAATAGTTCAGTTCGGTTTGAAACAGTTTAGTTTAGTTCGAAATGCAAACAGTTCAGTTCAGTTATTTTAAATTTAGCAAACAGTTCAGTTTGGTTAGGTTCAATTTCCATCCCAAACCGAACCATGTTCGCCCATGTTGCTAGGTTGCCTTTTAAGGATGCTTTTCCAAGATTGTTGTTTTGTTAGTGTTGTTGAAGAAGTATGAGTGACAAATATTGGTAGTTAGGCTATTGTGTGGAGTTGGCAGTGGAGAAGGTTGTGTTTATATGTGTGGGAAGAAGAAGAAGTTGTCAACATTCGTAGTTATTGCACGTTTTTTCAAGATTGAATATTTTTTATTGCATAGAGGGCCAAAAGACCCGAAAGAGAAATTACAATTTAACCTGATGAGGGAGGGTAACCCCTGTTTGGTTAGCAACTAACAAGTGTATAATTTGAGTCGGGTACGACTCATAAACCATCATATTAGAAATCATGCTACATCCAACTAACGGCGTTATCTTCGAATTCGCCCCCGCATCAAGAATCTTCGTTAAACAAGCCAGTCCGTTACAGCCGTCGATGTTCATCGCGCATGAGCTGCAGATCCCTTCGCGGCAGGAACGGCTGAAGGTTAAGCTTGGATCGATGTCGTTTTTTATCTTGATTAGAGCGTCGAGAACCATGGGCCCACATTCTTTGAGGTTGATTTTGTATTCTTTGAGTTCGGGCTTTGAAGGTGTGTCGGGGTTCTAGCGGTAGATTTGGAATTTTGTAGGAAGGTGATGTCGCGGGCTTTAGGGGAGGCTTGTTGGGCTTGGGCTTTGGAGGCATGGGCTCGGAGGAGGGTTAGTCGGGAGGTTGGGGAGGATGAGATGCGGTGGATTGCTCTCTTGAGCATAGCTGAAGCCATTGTTGCTGATGATGACGTGGCGATGGTGGTGGAAATGATGGAAATGGGAAAGATGGTTTATGAGTGCGATGTGTTGGCGGGGAAGAAGATGAAAGGGTTACAGGAAGTAAAACTGGGGGTGTATGCAGCATAGAAAAAAAAAGGAAGGGTTACAACTGGGCTTAATGCAAATTCGAAAATGGGCTCATGTTGAATGGGTTAATGGGGAGGGTTACATGGAGTAGATTTTGTTCATAGACACTAACATAAACAGATTTTGTTCAATTTCCTTCATTTTATTAAGTTATTATTATCATTGTCTACGTACTGTCAGTGTCGTGTCATGTATCCGTCCCAGACCAACTCTAGAAAAATAAAGGCTTACCAATTAGCATGAAGCATAGCAGTAGGACCAAGATAAGACTCAGGATTCCACCAATAACTAGGACAAGAAGTACTACAACAAGCACACAAAATACACTCATACATCCCATCAAGCTTAACCATATCTTTCTTACTCTGCCTAATCTCCTTTCCATCTTCCTCCGATGGACTCTTCCTCTTCAACCACGGCTTAATACTCTTATACTGATTATAAAAATTCGTCATATCAACCACAAGATCCTTTATCACAAACATATGCGGCAACGACGTTATCGTAAAATCTGTCCCCGCATCAGGAATCTTCGTTAAACAAGCCAGTTCGTTACAGCCGTCGATGTTCATCGCGCATGAGCCGCAGATCCCTACGCGGCAGGAACGACGAGAGGTTAAGCTTGGATCGATGTCGTTTTTGATCTTGATTAGAGCGTCGAGAACCATGGGCCCACATTCATTGAGGTTGATTTCGTATTCTTTGAGTTCAGGCTTTGAAGGTGTGTCGGGGTTCCAGCGGTAGATTTGGAGTATTTTTAGGACGGTGGTGTCGCGGGCTTTGGGGGAGGCTTGTTGGGCTTAGGCTTCGGAGGCATGGGCTCGGAGAAGGGTTAGTTGGGAGGTTGGGGAGGATGAGATGCGGTGGATTGCTCTCTTGAGCATAGTTGAAGCCATTGTTGCTGATGATGACGTGGCAGTGGAAATGATGGAAATGGGAAAGATGTTTATGAGTGCGATGTGTTGGGGGGAAGAAGATGAAAGGGTTAATTAAAGGGGTGGTTGTTTTGGGAATTTGGAGATGTTGTGAGGGTATTTTGGGAATTGTGGAGGTGGTTTTTGTGGTTTATTTATTGTTTTTGTGTTGGGAATTTAGATGATGATGTGGTGGAGTGGGGAGAGTTGGGAGATTGAGGTGGTAGATTATACGCTGCAAAAGTAGTGTTATATATTTCCATTGTCATTATTTGGATCAAGGAAACTGAAATAGGGTCATGTTATTGTCAGAGTTGAGAGTAGCTATAATTTTGTGGCTATTGTTGAGTTATTCTTCTAAGTTTTGGTCTCTGTCTATAGTTGATAAAATTATCCAGTGTTAGATTTTTTATTTGTTTGAACGAAGGTTCTGATTACAATGTAACTTTGAACTGTAAGCTATTCATTCAATGGACTGAGTTCATATAGATTTGTTTTTTCTACAAAATTGAATTCATCATAGATAAATCCCTTGAATATCTATGTTTTCTGGTATTATTATTTCTGAAAATGTGTAAACAGACTCTGATTATTGAGTTGACAAGATTGAATTCATATAGATTATAATATAAATTGCGATTAATGAAGGTCAAAATATTTGAATTGCGTATTAGTTGAATTTGTGTCAAAATAATATAATTAGTCTTTCAAATTGTAGTCCATGTGAACATGAGTATTATGCTATCAGCTATGACAACAAAATTCATTGTCAATAAGAGGACAGAGAGGAAAAAAAACAATTACACTAATATTTATTTATGTTTATTAAGCTAATCCAATTTGAATTTTATATGTAATATTTTTTGTTTAGATTGCGTGTTACAACAAAATTCATTGTCAATAAGAGGACAGAGAGGAAAAAAAACAATTACACTGATATTTATTTATGTTTATTAAGCTAATCCAATTTGAATTTTATATGTAATGTTTTTTTGTTTAGATTGCGTGTTATTTGTACAAAATTTTCACCATCACTTAAAAGTAACTAATTTTTGTTGAGAACATACAAGATGGATTCTCCATTCCAATTTGAGTTTTTTTTTTACACCGGAGTCAATAATTGAATCGCTAACCACTTACTTAAATGATCCAAATCTCTTATTACTTGGATCATTCATTGACCATTGTTAATTATGTGTAATGAATTTTACTTGCATATATGGGTAAACTACTTGTACAAGTTTCTTAGCCACAACTACCTGTGGGATTTTCGGGTGTTTAGATTTCATTTAATGCGTATTAACTTTTTGGCCTAAATATGTAATTGTCCCTATAAATTCGCGTGTTTTTGGTTTTTTTTTTTTTTTTTTTTTTAAAACAACCCCTGTAAGTTATAAACGTTTTGGTTTTGGTCCCTGTCGTCATCATTTGTTACAAAAACGTCTATGTGGCAAACGGAGGATGGTGTGGCGACATGTGACGTGGCAAACGACGCTGATGTGTTGTTCCATATGCTGAGTCACAAAGTTAGAGGGACCAAAATCAAAAAACAAAATTCGCAGAGGGACCAAACCCAAAAATTCATAGAAAACTTCATTTTCTTCCTTCTTTTCCTCTCCTTCATCAAACTTCATAGTAAACACAGGAAAACTCTGAAACTCGTCAACAAACATTAACATCATCATCGACGTCACTACACAAAAAAATCATCAAAAATTCTATGAGAAACCCATTTAGCTTATTTGAAAGTAAAACCCACCTAGCTTATTTAAAAGTAAATCGGATTTTTTTTTTTAGCACTTATGTGATAGTTGGAAAGTATCCATGTGATTATCTATGAATATGTTACTTATTAGCAGTAATATTTCAATGACTAACATGATCCACATAATATGTGATCCATGCTAGAATTTATCTACCACGTCACTTAATGTAAACTTTGTGCTAATTTTTATAATCTATGTAACTTTAATTTGTCCAATCAATGTGTGGTTGCTGCATGGAAATATGTTTTTATGCCTGTGAGAAAGAGGAAAGGAAGGAAGAAGATGAAGTTTTCTATGAATTTTTGGGTTTGGTTCCTCTGCGAAATTTGTTTTTTGATTTTGGTCCCTCTAACTTTGTGACTCAGCATATGGAACGACACATCATCGTTGTTTGCCACGTCACATGTCGCCACGTCATCCTCTGTTTGCCACATAGACGTTTTTGTAACAGATAATGACGGCAGAGACCAAAACCAAAACGTTTATAACTTACTGGGGTTGTTTTAGAACAAGAAGAAGATACATGGACGAAAACCAAAAACACGCAAACTTACAGGGACGATTTACATATTTAAGCCTAATTTTTTTTATTTTACATTTTTACTTTGTATATGGATAGTTTGAATGATAATTTAGTCAAATATTCTTTTATAATTGTCATAGAGAAAATATGAAAGCTATCTAGAGACAATGTTTTGAAATTTTTTAGAATTTTTTAAATATTCAATAAATGTTCAAAATGCATTTTCAAAAACTGCCAAATTGAAATAGGAAAGACCAAAATAAACTGGTACACTTCACTTTCTTCTTATCCGTTTTCTTTCAAATTTGGTGAGCCATTTTGTTGGCTTTTTTCACTTCGTCAATGTCTTTCACTTTTCTAGTTTTCTTCCAACAACAAAAATGGTTGTTTATTTGTTCACTTTATAATTGACATTGATGTATGTATACTAGTTTGTAAATTAGTGACCGTGCTATCTGGGTATCTTGTCTTGTGTTGTTACCTTTGTCTTTGATGTGTCACGTGTCCCAGAGTCGTGCAAGCAATTTATATTTATGCAGCGTGCATCATACAAATATTCCGTGATGATCAAACCTTTCAACTATAGCAGTAGTAGTCGTCATTTAGAAAATGGCTAAATTGCATTTTTGGTCCCTTACCTATTTAGGTAGTATCGCTTTAGTCCATTAATTAAAATTCGATTTATTTTGGTCCCTTAATTTCTCTCTATTACACATTTTGGTCCTCTCTATTAGTTTTAATTCAAAATTGTTAGGTTTTCTTCATCTTCATATTATCTCCATCAACCTTCAACAACAAGAATCCCAGAAAAATTCCAGAAGAAAATGAAGAAAACATAACGGTTTTTAATTAAAACTGACGGAAAGGACTGAAATGTGTAACGGAGAGAAGTTAAGAGACCAAAGTAAATCGAATTTTAATTAAGGGATCAAAGTGATACTATCTAAATAGTTAAGGGACCAAAAATGCAATTTAGCCTTAGAAAATCGACATAATGTAGTGTACAATATTCACTATAATAGCCTACTTGTATAATATGTAGGGCTGTGATTCACTGGTTTGACCAATGTATCAATGACCGGTTTGAATTCTATTGTATTCTTCTAAATGTAAAGAGGAAAAAGATATATGTGGAGGAGGCGGAGAAAAAAAACTCATGCATAAGTCGTGATCGCTCTTTTATAAAGGTTGCTGAAAGGACACCAACACCGTACAAGCGACCCTTCACATATATTCCATAAAAAATGATAATATTGTTAATATTTTTTAATGTAAATGCCTAACTCAAGAAAAGTTAAAACTTAAAACTAGGATTCATACTTTAAATTAAATTAAGGGGTTGTTCTACAAGTTTGAACTAGGATTAAAAGAGTTGATAAATTAAATGTTCATTTTTCAAGTCAAGATAAGAAAAAAAATACTAACATAACAGTTAACATACTAACATTTATCATTCAATAAAAAATAACTAAATTGTTATTTAAAATTAAATTAAGGGGTTGCAGAAGTAATATTCGCCATAAAATATTTTTTAAAACCAAATGTTTTCTTAGACTCTGTTTGAGATTTTATAGTGGAGGGGACGACTTTAGAGGAAGCAAGGGAAATGATAATCCTTTCGCCTTGTAGAGAATGTGGAGAATTACGGGGAAGAGTCCTTGCACCTAAGTATGGGGTAGGCGGTGGTCACGTTAGGGGGTGTTCAAAAGTGGTGTCTGGTTGATGGAAAGATATTTGTGGAGATTAGAGAGGGTGTTGTTGTGCCTAAGGGTCGTTGGTTTGAGGGTGATCTTAGGCCGAGAGCGGGTAATGGTCTTTGCTCATATTTTACAAGAATGTTCAAATCTTATAGAAGGTTTTTTTTTTGTTACAATCTTATAGAAGGTTTGTGAAGACCGAAGAAGACTCGTGTGTGATACACTTTTTTTCTTCTCATCAAATTTTTGATACACGTTTATTCGTATCATGCACATTAATTAGACAAATACAAAGAAATCTCTACTTTTAACACATTTTATGCAAACATATTTGTTGACTTTTTTTTAATTGAAAGCATATATATATTTGTTGATAGACGTTTACATTAGAGCTTCATATTCTACAGTATTCTGGCCAATGATTTTAGTTACAATAGGGCCTCAATGGCAAAAAAAATATATACACTCAACTCCCATACTACTAACATGAATCCGATTAAAGAAGACAAGACAGATAGCCTGATCTGATTTGGGATCATGAATCACATATCTTAAACAAACACATCCGAGAAGAAGATAGCAAATGCACAGAAAAATTATACTTTTAATATACTGACTGTTATTTTCAATCTTTTAAAACTGTTGATCAATGATAAGTTGTTTGTCCAAAATGGCTTCAGCCAATTTAGGAGATGGGTCTCTATTGGCTATTTAAGATTTATTCAACAACAAAAAGGCAATATAAACTTTAAGCAAAGTATACAACAGGGGCTCAGGTTTTATTATTAAGAAATACAGCTAAATTAATCCCCACAATTGAATGAGTAAATTTGTTGGTAAATTGTCAAATGCAAACACAATCACACTTCTAAAATTGGATTTCAAGCTTTTGGCTGAAGTGACTTGATATGTGCAATTTGCTTTCCAGGATTCAACCCCTTTGGACAGGCACGAGCACAGTTCAATATAGTGTGGCAACGATAGAGCTTGAATTCATCATTAATAGCTTCCAATCTCTCCTTGGTGTACTCGTCACGACTGTCACTTATCCACCTGCAAATTCCATCACAGACAATATATCAGTTGTTAACATTACAAAAACCAAGGGCCGGTATCTCTCACATCATAAGTCTTAAAACAGTTGATGTTTAGACAAAAGCATTTGGTAAAAACTAGGGTGAGTAATTTACGAATGTTGTAAAAACCAGACTGAATCAGCCAATTCAACCGGCTGAGCCGGAAACCAGCCAATTCACTGTTAGGTTCGATGTCAGTTACATTGCAGTCTTGTTGAACCAGATTGACCAAGATTGAACCGGTTGAATCACGCTTCAATCGCAGTTGGTTCAACCGGTTTTCATTGCATTTTTTAACTTAATTATTTGTCAATTGTCATCTGGATCAACCCAATTCAATTTCTGGTCAAGTTAACACCTTAAAAGTTTCACACAAATAATAAAAGGAAAATTTGGAATACTAATTAATGTTGCCAGTAGAACTCAGACATGTATGATAACCAAGACCAAAAAATCTTGTCAAATATGAAGGAAGAGCTCTGAAGAAATAATTCAATTAAATGCTACATAAATGTGCTTCTTTGATTTTACAGCTATGGTAACTTGCTAAGTTATAGAATTGAGAACAAACTATAACTAAATCCCCAAAGCTTGCTCAAGAGAGGGGAATTAACCAAGTCTTTATTAGTAATATTTACAGCAGGATCTTAACACAACCCCAACGTTTCTTGCCTACGACTCGACATATGGAACTAAACCTTTGCATGAATAAACATGAGAAATGATATTGGTACAACCATTTTGTGACAACTTTCTCTCTCATACTCACATTATGTTCTTACTTTATCTATCTATTGTTTTGGTTTTCGTGTCAATACCTACTTTTTCTTTGTAAATTATAGTTGTCAAATAAGTTGTCAACCAAATGGTTGTTCAAATAACACATCTCAATAAACATATTAGGCTCCGAAATCAAATTAGAATTAAGAATGGAGTGGGACTAACTCAACCCCAAATTAGCAAAAGGGTCCCAAGATTGTTCAAGTCTTCTGTAAGAGATATTTATGTGACACACTCAACCAATGAGGGAATACTTAACACTAATAACGTCATGGTATTGCAGGTTCAAGTACAGAATAGGCACCAGTACCATGTTCTATATTCTTTTGAAAAGTATAGTACCCAAAATGATGCTACTCAACTAATGCAAGGCATGACCACTCTCGAGACCATAACAATACTCTGTTCAAAGCATTTAAAACCAGTGTGGTTAACAAAAGTAGAAAATTTATCAGAACAAAGTCGAAACAAAGCTCCATACTGAACATCCTACTCTTCTTCAAAGAAAAGGAACTGCAATTCATTAGCCTCCCTAATTTCCTTCCAAACTAAAATTTAGCAATTGAAATCTCATCAATTCATTATCTCTTCCCAAATGGTCTCTGTAATTAAAGATTATTCTGTAAATCGAAAACTGACAAACTCACTTTTTTGCAATAACAAGATTGCAAGCCATAATTCCATCAATTTCACCCATCCCCTCAATTCCACCTAAGAAAATAAATCACACATATTACGGCAGACATGATATAAATACTTTCTCAACCCGAGCTTCTCTCTCCCTAACCAATATTCCTTCGTCCCTTGATTTCAACTAAGGAAAAGAGAATCAAGCAAACAACAAATCCAGTCACCACAAATCAATTCCTTTACAACAAGTCCAAACCAACAACCTTCAAATTATAATAAGAAAAACAAAAGACAAAAACAAATGTTGTGTTACTGATTATATAGTATTTACTATTATTATTACTTATCGGTGAATTATCGTTTTAAAAATAATATACATAGACCAGTAAAAAAAAAAATGGAGTTTAAAGCAAGTGCTTCCTTCTTACTTCATGGTTGGGTTGACCTTGATAGCATGCATAACATAAGTTTCTTTGTAGGGAGATACATGCGTACAGGTCAATGTTAGGATAAAAAGGGAGTATGATAAAGTTGGCAATTCATAAAAATGTTTACAAACTGGAAATATATAAGGCTGATAAGAAAGATACTAAAAAAGAATTGAGAGAGGGAAAACTAAAATCTTTTAAAGGTCTAGTCATTAGACACCAAAGATGGGGGGAATGGTGGGTTACTAAGCTTGCAGAAGGTCAATAACAGAATAAAAGAGACTTGGGGCTTGTTTGGATTGGCTTATTTGAGCTTATCTACTGACATAAGTTTTGTGAGAGTGTTTGGGAGAACTTATGAAAACAGCTTATGACAATTTTCCCAAGTTTTTTTTCCGGCTTATAAAGTTCTCCAATATAGCTTATAAAAACAGCTTATAACATATACGAAAACAATTTAACTTTAATTTACGTTTTCTATAAAAATAGCTTATGTAAGCTAATGCATAAGCACTTATCATCATAAGCGTTTGTGCTATAAGCTGCAACTAAGCTGTTTATCCAAACAGGCCCTTATGCACAAGCTGAAGAGAAAAATGAAAGGTTATTTGCACAAGTATTTTGTGAAAGACATGCCAACTTATATGGACTCAGATATCATAATTTCATAACCACTCAAGAGAAGACCAAATAACACCTTCTATCATAGAATTACAGAGTTTTGATAAAAGAAACTCAGGAGAAAATGAACCACGGAAAATATGGCTGGAGTGAATGATATAACTATTGCAGTACGTAACAGTACATAACAGAAGTAACTAGGCAAAAAGAAAGATAATTGCATAGTTGTTTAACTAATACTGAATCCAGAGAAATGGAGGAGAAGCAATTTGCTTCCTACTTTAGGAACAATGAAAACATCCAATTCAACATTGTGCTAAACAGAGGAGGATTATGTCCATGGGCCCTTTTAATGAAATTGCAAGAGAAGGTAAATTGATCGAAAAATAGCTCTAAATTGTAGCCCTTAACAGCAATTGTGGCCTCCATATAAAGGCATCGCAATGATATTGCAACACACAATTTCCCACAATTCGCCGCTGTGTCAAGCTTTGCAGTGTAACTAAGACCACAATTTAGAGCTATAGATCAGATATTGTGATTCATAAACTCAGATTAATTAATTTATTTGGTTTTGTCTCTACGATCAAAACCTAAAAGTATACAGAGCAACCAAATGAAAACAAAAGACATATACATAATTTTACAAAAGAAAATCTATACACGATATGAAATTTTAATGGTAACCCTTGATTATTACAACCGATCTAAAATAACGGGCAAAAAATCCTATTTGCCATTCTGTCATACACAATACATACATGCCTGAATCACAATACCAGCAAAAAATAACAAACTTCCAAATTCATATCCAATTGACATTAACATAGGTAACAGACTAAAGAGAAAGAGACAACAAACATATAAAGAGAAAATCAAGCAAAAAAATAAACATTTTAGTTGCCACTATGAAGCACCAACTTATCATATTGAAGTTGTGTCTTATACGCTACGTAGCACCAACTTTTCAAATTGAAGTCGTGTCCAATGTCTTAAAATGTTATGTAGCAACGATTTTTCAAATTGAAGTTTGTATGGTGTCTTGTTCGCCATGTAGCACTAACTTTTCAAATTGAAGTTGTGTCCAGTGTCTTACACACTATGCCACACTGACACTTCAGATTTGGGTTGAAGAGGTGTCTGGCTGTTGGACATGTTTTCAAACACAACACTGATACACGTGTTGTATTCAATCACTTCTATTTTCTTAGATTGTTGCCGGTGCGGAGTCATTGTTTTGTGATTTCCTATCTAAGTGCTTCATAGCATTACATGTGTTCAGACACTATCACAACATTATGATCAATGTCAAAATGCCAATGTCATGTCCTATGTCTATGCATGTCTTTCATAGATTACCAAAAATCAATTCCTACACATGTCTATGTGTCAGTGTCATGTCTGTGTCATCACCTCGTAGCTTACACATGTCAGTGTTTGACACCAACATGTACTAAAATACACTAACATGTAATTATATATATTCAATTGCTTCCATTTTCTTAAGTTATTATCCGTGTCTACATGTCAGAGAGTATCAGTGTCGTGTCGTGCATCCATTATTGTGATTCATATTCATAAATTACCAGAAATCAATTCATACACAAACAAATTAAACTCAAAAGCTAAACATCAATTCCTCTCTTCATAGACACTAACATAAACAGATTTTGTTCAATTCTAGAAAAACAAAGGCTTACCTATTAGCATGAAGCAAAGCAGCAGGACCAAGATAAGACTCAGGATTCCACCAATAACTAGGACAAGAAGTACTACAACAAGCACACAAAATACACTCATACATCCCATCAAGCTTAGCCCTATCCTTCTTACTCTGCCTAATCTCCTTTCCATCTTCCTCCGATGGACTCTTCCTCTTCAACCACGGTTCAATACTCTTATACTGATTATAAAAATTCGTCATATCAACCACAAGATCCTTTATCACAAACATATGCGGCAACGGCGTTATCGTCGAATCCGTCCCCGCATCAGGAATCTTCGTTAAACAAGCCAGTCCGTTACAGCCATCGATGTTCATCGCGCATGAGCCGCAGATCCCTTCGCGGCAGGAACGGCGGAAGGTTAAGCTTGGATCGATGTCGTTTTTGATCTTGATTAGAGCGTCGAGAACCATGGGCCCACATTCTTTGAGGTTGATTTCGTATTCTTTGAGTTCGGGCTTTGAAGGTGTGTCGGGGTTCCAGCGGTAGATTTGGAATTTTTTTAGGACGGTGGTGTCGCGGGCTTTGGGGGAAGCTTGTTGGGCTTGGGCTTCGGAGGCATGGGCTCGGAGGAGGGTTAGTCGGGAGGTTGGGGAGGATGAGATGCGGTGGATTGCTCTCTTGAGCATTGTTGCTGATGATGACGTGGCTGTGGTGGTGGAAATGGTTTATTTAAAAAAGGTCACAAAACTTCTAGATTTAGACTTGAAAGTAAAAAAAATTACCTCTCCTCTTTCCTCACGTTTCAGCTCGGCTTCTTCTTCCTTGTTGATGAGGCCGAATTGATGTTCGGTCCGGTCCGGTTTGCTGTTGAGAGAGTTGGGACCGGTTCGGTTTACTTGGACCTTTGTGTGGTTCGATTTGGATGTTGGTGTTAGTGACGAATTCAAACAAGGTTCTTGTGGTTGCTGAATCCTTGTGAGAATGAATAATAGTGATTTTATGGAACTGGAATTGTGGTTTTTGATTATGTCCACGTGAGTTTTGAAAACGAAAAGTTGTCTGTGGACGCAGCAATTTGAATCTTTATTTATTTATTTATTAGGTCCGCAGCAATTTAACTAGAGCTGTCAAAACGAGCGGTCCGGCCCGTTTAGGACCGGCCCTAACGGACTTCGGGCTTTATCGGGTCGGGCTAAAAAGCCCGGTTGGAAAACGGGTTTGAAATATACTATCCGAGCCCGGCCCTGCATGGGCCACGGGTTAAATGGGCCGGCCCGTACTAAAAATTACATTTTTATAAATAAAATAAAAACTACTAGAAAATACTCCTATAAAATGGTTTTATTCTATACCCCAAATAAAATTGTAAACACAATCCATTAAATATGAGCTTCTGGATAGAGAATTGCACTTCATGCAGCTCCCTTTTGAATTACTGGTAATTCAGTTCCATATAACTTTGGTGTCCAATAAAAAGTATAAAACATTGAAATTTCAATTCAACCAGAAATGGATCAATAACATAATACTCAGGTTGCTTAGGAGTTTCTTTCAGCTCCATGCCGCAGAAAAAGAGATGTAGAATGAAACTTTTATCCTTTGGTAAACCTCATGGTACAACTCCAGATAATCATATAGTACAACAAGGGTATAAATTTAAATCCAATAAGGTTCCACAAGAGGGTGAGGGAAATTTCCACCTTGTAAAGAAATCCTTTTCTGTGTCATCTTTTTCTTCTATTTTTAACAGGGGACAAAAGAATGGACGGTATCCTTCCTTCTGGGAATGCGGTATCAGGATTTGCCCGGTAATGTTTGAGAACAGTACCGCAATCATTGATGATCTTTGCATCTATAAGACCCTCAGTATATAGTTTGAGCTTGAACGCTGTCCAATCCCTGCCAATAAAATTGCAGATATTTATATATAAAAAAATATATAAGAGTGTAATGTGTGGCATTTTGACCAGGTGAAGTCACAAAAAAGTGCCATAAATATTCAAACTCGACAAATAAACCAACTTCATGTACATGTTGTCCTGATTTAACAGTGTTATATTCTGTAGGTGTGATATGTTGAACTTTATTGTATTTTATGCAATAATTAATAGCCATTCTCGTATAATACAAAAGGCAACAGTATGTTTGTTTGGTTAAGGTAAAAATCAACATTGATAAATAAAAATCCATTAGAAAAAGAGGAAAACAAGTTAGGTATAAATTTCTAAATGGGAGCACTCTTAACACAAGTGAGATGCTAGTTACCTAGATAACTTGCGCGACTTAACAATCTCAGAGCCATGCTTAATTGTGAAAGCCTTACATGCCCAACGAACGTGAGCATCTACCCGCACACTGCCACAAGAAGAAAATACTTCAAAATTTCAAACTAGAAAGTAAACTTCATAAAGGTCAAGTTTATCACCTTTCTAAAGCTCAAAGGTGCATTTGGTATAAAATATGTGTTGTTACTTGTCAGTGAAGGCAAGAAAAAAAAAATATGGAGCATGCAACAAGAGGTGAATGAAAAGAAATTACTGTTGCCTCCGAATAAACGAGTTCCACATGGTCATCAACTGCTTCTCTTCTTTGGTCGCATTATCATGAAGATTAAGTCTCTGCAAGGTATCAGTATGTATTAATGTTCTATAAGAAATAAGAACAAATAATTGTAAAAAGTCCAACAGCTGTAGCCTGCAAGGAGTTGTTTGGGTGCTTTAGAAATTTACCACACTCATGACATTTGAAACCATAAATACATGATGTAAAGAAATTAAATGTCCCAAACCAACACTCCAATGTCCCAAGGCAACACCGCATTCATGACATTTATGAATGATATTGAATGTGAAAACATAGACAGACTAATTCTTGGGTTATTATGAGGTTAAGAAAATGAAGGAAAAAAGAAAGAGAAAAGGATCGAATATGCGAGCAAACCATGGGAAAATTGCTGATTTGGCAAAAATAAGAGTAGTAATAAATCAGCTTATGTGTCAACACCATAAGTCGCACTTCACATTCAAAAATTAAAAAATATAAATAAGCAAAGATATATGGTCATTTATGCATTATTACAACCATTATAATCGTAAAAAAAAGCTAGTCATATAATCATATTTCACTGTATAATAAAGTGGTGTCATGGTAAGATATGATTTGATAGTTGTGTAAAATGCTTTTACACTTTTAGTGCATTGTCATTAAACCCATATTGAGTATTAAACCCATAATTTAGATGACTAGCAAAAATGATTTGTTTAACATCTCTTCATTTTTATTTTTATTTTCCTCCCTAAAGTCTCTGTATGTCTACAACTTATAGTAAAATATGGTTAAAAAATTCCAATTGTTGAGCCAGTGGTCAATTATAAACCTTCAAAAAGGTAACCAGTATATCACTCTTAAGCTCTTGCCAGGAAGTGGTTTTATAAAGCTCCAAAAGACTTTTTGATGTTTAATAAAAGACATAGAAAATCAAAACAGAAGATCACATATAATTGTACATACCCATCGGTCTTCAATGTCTAAAACTTCATCATCAACTTCAGCCTCACTATCATAACCTGATAGAACTTCTTCAAGTGACATTGGCTTTTAAGTAAAAGGTAGAGAAAAATGAGAAGAGAATATCAGAAATATGATAGAAAAGGTAAGTATTCAACATTCTCAACAAAATGAAACTGGAATTAAAAAAAAAAAATTAGGACTCAATATTCAGCATAAAAGAATGTTTTCAGTTTTTTATCCAAACGATTGACTTCTATGTCTTTCTTGATAGTTTCTCCTATAGTTTTCTTGGTCCTCCATTGCCTCTAGCAACTGAGGTATGCTCCATCTGATCTACTCTCCTTACTTTGGAGTATACAGGTCTCCTTTACACATGCCCAAACAACCTAAATCTAGATTCAACCATCTTTCCTATAAAAGGTGCTATCCCAACTCCCTCTCTAATATAATCATTCCTAAGCATACTCTACCTAGTATCCCACACATCTAGCATAGCATTCTCATCTTTTCTACACTAACTTTACTCTGGTGTTGACATTTTACCACCCAACACTCCATCACGTACCAACATTGTTGATCTTATAGTTGTACGGTAAAACTTCCCCTTTACCTTGAGCGGTACCTTCTTATCACATAAAACCCCCAAGGCTTTCCTGTCTTTCAGTCTCCCTGCTTGAATCTGATGGTTTACATCTCAATGGGAAGGATTGAGTTTAGGCTGCTCAATGGAGCTCAGTTCATGGTTTTTTAAAGACACATTCTATTAACATGAAGAGAAAATAAAAGCGCAGGAAAACAAATGGTGGTCACTCATCACCTGGGCTTTGTGAGAATGAAAAAATTCGCGCTTCTTCAACTGGGCTATCCTGAAATGATTTCGAAAGAACTACGTCAAATCTGTGTCCACGAATCATTGTACTTTTAGCAAGAGTTATAAATTTATAATCACAAGTTAAAAAGTGTAAGTAACAACTTATTTCAACACAGCCTATAAACTCCAACAATGACACTCATTTAGGCATCACATAAAAAAAATATTGTATGCCTGTTTATCAATATTTGTTTCCTTATTTAATTAGGATTAAGAACCTAGAATCAGTATAAATAATGATTGGCGTTTTTAGTTTGTAATAACATCCAACATATCACTCAATAATATATCTATATTATTTTAATACTCCTTGCATTCTTTTTCCTCCTCTACATCTAAAAGACTAAACCCTTTACATGTCAAATATTTAACCTAGAAATATAGCAATACTGAATTTATTAAAGGACTTGAACACGTGGCCTTTCAGTCACATGACAACAACTTTACCAGTTGCGCGAAGGTTACCCCTCCAATACTGAATTTATTAAGAGTGGAAAAAAAGTAAAGCTGGTGCATTGTTAACAAAGCCTTCTATTTGACATACATATTAGTTTAAAAGTTAACAAAGGATAGAAAAATGATCAGGGACATACATTTGTGGGGGAAATTGCTCAACTGGTAACTTCCTTGTATTGCCAGCCTGTTGTGCTGAAGGAGTCCCATTATCATGCTCAGATACTGGTGGGACACAATCTGGATCGAGATTAGATACAATATTTGTGTTTGCAACCCCTGCAATATAATAGCAATATGTGACATATGATCAGAATGAGTGTTCAGAACAAGAAATCATACTTCTCTATCAAAAAAAAAAAAAAAAAAAAAAAAAATAAAACA
>Ga0228711_1000791_pt1 | contig 42382 bp, 29 predicted proteins | sample MedpolnodulmetaG_2_FD_177996 | JGI IMG/M metagenome (GOLD analysis project Ga0228711, IMG submission 177996) | Root nodule microbial communities from Medicago polymorpha collected in Santa Monica, California, United States - brown nodules | ecosystem: Host-associated > Plants > Roots > Nodule...
CTTAAACATTACTCAAAATTCATGAAGTATTCCTAATTTGAAATAAAAGTCACAAGTCTTAAGCAAAACATAAAACATATTTGCAAAAAATACTAATAAAATTCAAGGAAACCGACACTTTAAGCCTTCTAAAGCTTAAAGTAACAAAAGTGCAAAACATTAACAATTAACAAGTTCATCCTCCCAATTAACAATTAACAACTAACAAATTGACAAATTAACAAATTCTGAAATCAAGAGATGAAGAGAGGAGAACAAAGATGGGTTCTGAGATGATGAGAAGAGGAGATGGATTTTTTTTGTTGGTACGATGAAGAAGTTGAGTTTGTGGCTGTGTATTTGGTTCTGGTGGAGAAGAGTAATAGCTAGGGTTTTGATAATTACAAAAATGACCCTTAAAACGGTTTTAAATGAAGGGAAATCTAGTATTTTACACAGGGTTGTCAAGAGCGCCTGCTTTGACCCGCATCGCGCCCGCTTTTGCCTGCAATTGCGCCCGCTTCATCCACTTTCTCCAAACGCTCCGTGTTGGAGCGCTGCGTCGCGCTTTGTTGTTTTTGGCCGCTCCGCGATCGCGCCGCGTTCGGCCACTATTGACAACAGAGGAAGCAATCATAGGTTGTGATAGCGCTGAGAGGGGGAGGTCTCAGATGTGGTTTTCTTGGAAAGAGATCGGCAAAAGTGCAGCATGATGAACCTTTAAGAAAGCATTGCTCAAGTGGTTTCAGCTGGAATTTGATCCACATATTCTAGTCTGGGTTGAATATGAGGACTTCTAGGTGGAGCATGAAGGGGGCTTACTTTAATGTGGTGTCATTTTGCTATACGTGATGTGTTTGATGTTAAAACCCTTTGCTTGTCAAGTTACACAGAACTTAAGAATAGAATTTGACTGCAATGGTTGTGCGGCTTTTTCAATTGCTACCAACCACTGAGGGTAGTGCAAAGCTTAGAGATGGAACTGTGGTTCGAAGGTCCCATTTTATTTGCTGACTGCAGAAGTTGCAAACCATGAGCATGTGACTGGTGGAAGTTTCTTTCCACCAGTACAAGACAATAATCCAACCTCTCACCTTAAGGACAAGGTGAAACTTCGGGGAGGGGGAGGATTGTTAGGAAAAACATTGGGGTTAGTGTCAAAACACAGACTCTTTCTAGTAGATTATTTAAAGGTCATATATGCAAATCTGTAACAAAAGTGGATGGTAAATGAAAGTTGGTCCAATGGTATAAACATTTTAAAGATAAAGGACTAAGTTGACACAAGATATAAAAGACTACATTTGATACAAAAAATTAAGCTTAGATTGATATGATATACTTGTATTGATTAGGTCAAGAAAATGTGCCTAGATGATCCTGATGCAACAAAGAAAATTGAAGGAATGTGATGAAACTGAATTTGATTCAAGAAGCAATTTCTGTACCAGGACCTGTGAAGCGTCCAATAGCTGAATCCTTAGATTTCCGTTCAATAGGTACTATTTTAAATGTGTTATGCTATCTTTGTTTTATCAATGTATTTCTAAGTCTCACTCTACTTGTGAGCAACTTTTTTTGTGCTGTGTTTTATTATCTCATGACACAGTCATGATATGTCTTGATTTATGGTATATTTTGGATCTGTTTGTGTATAAGGCTTTATTATCAAGGTTTTCGTTTATTATTTGAAAATTTGGTACAAGGTTTCCTGTTATGAGGGTCTTTTGATGTTGAGTTAGCTTTCTTTCATATAGATGCATATTTTCAAGGATCTTGGTAATATTTAATTTGAAAAATGAAGCAATTACGTTTATTGTCATTTCAACTTAATAATGAAGTTGTGGATGTAACATTCGAGAGTTCATTCAAAGAAATCTCTAATATTTCAACAATTGAAAGAAATATTAGGGAGTTCATTGAAATAAGTTGAAATCAACTTATAGACGTGCTGTAAGCTATTTTTAACGGTTCCCTTAAACACTTGCACAAGTGCTTATGTGATATGATCCAAATAAGCTGTAAATTAAGCAAACTCTTCCAAATCCAACCTAAAAATCAAATCAATAGATACTAGGTAAAACACATTATTAAATTGGTAAACCTATCTATGCCATTCATGTAACCAGTTTCAACCTTAATCACTGCTTGTCTCATGGAGCCAATGGTGAAGCAGGTTTCCTTACACTTGTATACCAAAAGAGAAAGAAAAAAAAAGTGGCATCATTTGGAGAGGGAAAAAAATGAATTTAAATGAAATGCTCATGCCAAAAATCTTATACAAAACAAACGGTGATCAACATGCACCAAATCTTCTCTAGCCCACTTTCCAAAATGTTGCCCTTGTGCTTAAAACATAGACATTTCAAAGCAGCATCAATCATTAGCAGTTCTTCTAGACTTCTAGTCAGCTTATATACGTATTGATTATTAGAACCATCGGCAGAAGTTGTTTGCATAAGCCATTGACTTAACATCAGGGTGTGGCTGCAAATTGAATGAAGATATGTATAATTTAGTCACAGTGCAACAGAATGATCGTAACATAAAATGAAGAGTTATATAATTTTGTTTGTTATTTTCAGTGTTATCAATTGCAGATACCAGATGAGGGTGAAAAGCCAAGAATTCAATATTTTAAGCTGCCATACCCGCCACAAAACGCCATGGCGCCACCATCATTCACAAATTGGTAATGTGACAGTTGTGAAAAAAATCTGCCAGCGCAATCCGCCATGGTGTTTTAATAGCCGATTCTTGTCCTTCTTAATTTTTATTATAATGACAATGCATAATATAACATGACAGAGTTCAAATTATGAACGATACTAACCACTGCTTCAAATGTAATTATTTTAGGTTTCAAATCAGGCGCTTCAAATCGAATAAAGGCACCTCTGTTACCCATCTACAAAAACAATGAAAAATCAGGATATATATCTATATATACTTCATAGGAGGATAAGTGATTACTTAAATAAATACATTAATATAAGAAGCGTGTGGCATGGTCACAACTCACAATAATTTTCCTGCACATGCCGTAAAATTATTCAAGAAAGAAGGTTGTAACAAAAGAGACATGGTTACCTGATCACAGTAATTTGGAGCAGAAAATACAGTTATGAGTTTACCGTCATGTTGAATCTCATAACCCTTGCGCTTTGATTCATGAGATCGCACAACTAAATCTGTAAAATGATGATTCATATCAAGTCACTGGTTAAATAAGAAATTATGTAGCAGACCAATGGAAAACATACCTAAATTATTATCCTTCAAGAACCTTTTCGTAACATCCTCGCCAAAACAAAAGAATTCATCACCACGCCTGCTTGGTCCTCTTCCAGGGAGATATTGTGGATCACTCCATAGCAAGTCACACATCAACCCTACACATAGCAAACATAATACATAAACAAAACTACAATACAAAGAAGGATTATGCTGAAAAGCAAGTAAAAATAATAATGTGTCTTACCTTCATCAGGAGGCTCACAAAACCTATTAATCGATCGGATATGAGAGAGTTTGACCCCATCAACACTAAAAAGACCTCCATGGACGACGAAAACTTTCTTGTTTATCACATGAGCCAAAGGTAAACAGCAGAACACTTCCGCAAATAGTTTGACAAATCCTGCATTCAACTTTGAGCGCACCTCACCCTCAAAACCACATTTCTTGTTCATTCTCTTGCTCTCATGATTTCCTCTACCTAGATATATGGCTGACAATAGTATAGAAACAAAACATGTTACAACATCCTAGCTAACTAAGTGAAGTTGAAAAAGGAGTATAATAGTTGCTAAAAATCCAATCACACACAATAAGCATGCTATGGTAAAAAAAACTAACAGGCTAATAAAGATATAGGGTTTACCTGATGGAGACATGCACTTAAATGCAAACAAAGTGAGGATGACTTCTAAAGAAAACGATCCTCTATCCACAAAGTCACCATTAAATAGATATGGATTTTCTTCTGAAGGAAGTCCATTGAGCTCAAAAATATTCAAAAGATCATAGAACTGCAGGAGTCAAGAAAAATAAAATTGAACATTAAGGAAATGCACATTTTTTATTATATATTATCTACTTAAATTTAATTCATTTATTTATGTTTTTTTTATCATATCTATGTCTAAGTTATCTAAATTTATTACATTTTACTTTCAATTTATATGTTTTTAAATTTTAATTATTTTTAAAAAAATATTGTTAGTGGAAAAATTGTTATAGAGAACAACCCTATCCTTTATACCTGAAAGAAAAAGAAAAAAACTATCCTCTAAATATCTATGAAACAAAAAGCCACCTTGAAGATATTAGCAACAATATGTTTTAGCATATAATAAACCAAGGGAGCAATTGTCATATACCAATTACCTGACCATGCACATCGCCACAAACAGTAATACGTTTCCCATGAGGAACAGTTATGTCGACAAGAGAAGGCAAAGCCTTTAAAATCTTTTTTGTTTGCAATACAATCTTGTATGCATACCTAAAACAATGAACCAGGATAAATGTGAATACATTTCAATAACACTTCAAGAAAGTACAAATAGGTATACAAAAAAAAAATCTTATTCCTTCAGTACCGTCTATGCAAGCACTTCGGATTCTTGAAATCATCCATCATTTTCTTTACGAAATCCAAAGTAATAGTTTCATCTTCTATTCTAGATCCTGTGTATCGTCGCACGACATCTATTATCGAAATAAAAAATCGAAATATATTCATATCCATGAGTGAAATCAAATGCATACACAACAATCTTCTAAATGGGGCATAGTGTTTAGATGCCAATCCAGGTAGGAATTGAAAATCATAACAAAAAAATTCAAACAAGGTTGCAAGTAGATGAAAATAATAAGAAATACATACAAGTGGTGAAGTTGGGTGCTTTGCTAGCAGGATGTTCTTGGCTGCTTTTTGTCTTTGCTTTCGGTTGTTTTGTTTCTGTTTTACGATTGTCTTGAACTTCGGTACTTCTTGTACTCGTTGTATGTTTCCTCCCTTTCTCATCTAATTTTATATTTTTCATTAAAAAAATAAGAAAGTACACAAAATATATATAGATGGCTTATGCAACAAGTAAACTGAAAAGTACATAACATTCACTGTCTCCTAATGCATTACTGATAATGATTCCACTTGACTTGTTTCAAAAATCTCAAATGAGTTAATTGGTTTTAGGTCTTGTTTGATAAGCTTATACCTAGGTCTGGTAAATAACTCCTAAATAATTTATAGTGAAGTATATATGCAAAAACCTAAAAACCAACATGCATAAAAGTCTCCACTCTCAAGTACTTATTTGAATTTTGTAAGTTATTACCTTTAAAAAAGATGAATTTTGTAATAGCCGATACCAATGACAACACTCCAGATCCTGTTGGTTTTATGTGACCATCATCATCATATTCATCATGTTTCACATCATCTATGGATAAGCTACTCTGCAGTGCCATGACTCTCTCTGCTACCAGTCTGAGATAAAAGTAGCATATACATGTAAACGAATATAAATTATCAATGAAAGAAGAAGAAGAAAAACAATAGAGAAAGAAACATACCGATTCTGCAAACGTTTGCTTTCTCTTGTTCTCGTTAAACAATGTTAGTCGCTTATTTATAATTTTTTTGTTTTGAGGGAAGTCGCTTATTTATAGTAATTGATTAGGGCTAAATCTAAATCATATATTTTTATTTTATAAACATATCTTAAAGGAATAAAATCTGTTGTATTACATTATAAAATATTTTAATTATTTACTCAAATCAGACTAATTCTCATTCTCATATAAAAAAGATACTGAATCAAAATTCAAAATAAATAAGTGCCTGTTTGTTATATTTTTTTTTTTTTTAAATCAAATTTAAAAAAATAAATTACTTTTATGAGTATTTGATTCGTTTGTTACATTTAAAAAAAAAAGAATCTAAGAAAAATCTATTTTGTTTAGGAAAGAAAATCTAATTTTGTAGAGTAGCTTTTTAACCGCTTCTCAAAAAATAGATTATTTTTAGATGAGAGAGAAAATATGGGTTAAACGATTTTTGAACAATATGGGTTAAAAGATTAAACAATAAGTAGATTCTTTTTTTTGATGAGAGAGAAAATATGGATCAAAAGAATAAACTAATTTTGTAACAAAAAATTCCTTTTATATAGTTGTATCCAAAAAACTAAATTATTTTTTTTAAAAAAAGTGATTTTTATCACGCTAAACAAACGCAAAACAAATTCTAATTTTTTATCAATGTAAAAATCACTTTTATTTTAATCTGTAACAAATGAGCTCTTGATCTATGACAAATCTTTCCTAAAAAAAAAAATTATGACAAATATGTCTTTAACAACTTTTCATTTGAAACTATTTTTTGATTTATTTTAGATTGAGATTATTTAAAAAACTATAATAAACATATACAATATTCTTTAAATTGATTTAAAAAAATCATAAAACTTATAACAAATGGTCTCATAGGAACCGTTTATTACGGATTAAAATTAAAGTGATTTTGAAATTCAATAACTTAAAAGATTATTTATTATAGATAATCTCTAAAAACTAGTTTACCTCAATTTTTTGTTTGTTTTGATAGAACTATATACAATAGAGATCAATTTTAGGTAATTTGATGGATATTAGTTTTAATACTATATCAATATTACATAAGAATACACACTAAAACTGTTACAAATAAATAAGATAAATGAACCTAGTAATTTTGACAATCAAATACAGGTATCTCTCATCGACTTATCCAACCAAATTGTAAAGTTGTTTCTACTCTCCCACTATAAATTAATTGCTACACATGACATAACACTCTTGAAAAAAAAGAATACGCTTTTGAAAATTATTTTTCTAAAAATATTTTGAAAAATAGAACTCCTAGTGCCTAGTATGTATATCACGTAACCTCTTGTTATAGTTTCACTTTCACATACTCATAGCTGCATATATTAAAGATCCTTAGTGTGTGTCTGCCAAAAAATATCACAGTTCATGAAAACTTGGATCCAATGTTTTGATTTCCATCATCATTAGAATTGAGGAAATTGATTGTTGAACCTTGTGGTGTTACTCTTGGAATGGTAGATGCTATGATATCTATGTTCGACTTTGGCATTCAATTCTTATATTGGGTTCAAATTTCTTCTCAGCAGTAGACTTATTTGTAGTTAAATAATGCTTTTAAAAATGTCAAACTAGAGGTATGAAATGTGAAAACACACACAGCCCTAGATAATGGAGTTGAATTCTCTTTTGTCCGAATTCTAAATTACAATTTTCATCTCCTCCTCTTCTTCTCAAGCAATTCATAATTTTTCTTCTCAAGCAATTCATATTTTTCAGTCCACAGTAATTTATTTCCTGTAGCTCTAACATAATTGTGGTTTCTCAGTCTGTATGGGCCTATTCTATTTAATGTTAACTAACAATTTGACTAGCTCAATTCATGAGATGAGAAGCAAATTTATGTCCTAGTACATTGGTACAAAATTATATCATAAACATGAGAAACTCTTCTACAGACACAACCCTAAATGATAAATATTAAGGCACACTCACATCAAATCAAAAATTAAAAGAGAATAAAATTAAATGATGTTGATTGATGTGATTTAATTATTTTTGTTTTAAATTTTTTCATTTGATGTGAGTGTACCCAAATGTTTATTATTTGTGGTAGAGTTTCTCCATAAACATAAGTGCATGATCGGATTAGAAGCAAGTTTAATAAAATCACAGCACAATTTTTTCTAAAGATAACAAAATCATGATGTTATCGTGATTTTACAAAACTCATTATCAATCTAAACATACGAGGATACAACAGACACGTCTTGCTTCAATGTTGTATATAGTTACAGTAAGACATTGCAAACGACATCTTTATCATGGAATCATAATTGTTGCATTTGTATTTTATCATTGATCATCACTACAACCCAAGAACATAGTTTTATAACTGTAACAGAATTTAAAATGATATCCAAATTAAGAGTGAACATTCTAATGGATCCATTTTTATAATGGCAGCACTATATTCTAGAACAGTGGTCACAAAATTTGTGAATCCTGAAAGCTAATGATAGTGATGGACCACTAACAAGATTTCAATGAATTTTGAAACACAGAACTCAACACCTGAAATGATATGGGATGATCCCAGTAGAAGTAGGATTGTTCGACTTTGGCATTCACTTCTTATATTGGATCCATTTTTGGCACGATGGTGACTGTCTATTTCAAATTTATTTAGTTTCCCTTCCTTTTCATGTCTCTAATCTCCCACACCCTGCATTTTGTAATAGTATTATTATGCCATCTTATAATATTAATTTTGATCCATAAAAAACTGTTTTTATGGATAAACTAATTTTGTAAGAGATATGAATAAACTAATTTGCTATATTTATGCCATAAAAAACTGTTTCCCATGCTAGGGTTCCATTCATATTAATGATGCGACTCTTATGGATACCCAACTACCATTGTCGCAACATTGACGTCAATCTAGTCCATTGCCTTCAATAATACTCCCCAACAACCTTATCGTCAAAACTGTATCTTGACTTACGGTGAAACCTTTGATGAAAATGAAATGTTTGAGTAAGTCATGAAACACTACTATCTTTGATCATGAATTCGTTAGAATGCATCTTAATCGATCTGCACGAAACTCACACTCATATCTAGTCTCTTACCAAAAATCCATATGGAACGGTGATTACAGTTTCGTACCCGTCTCTGTTAGTGGTTTATTCGAAAGTCGTTTGCTCACCATTCCTAAGGATCCTTACTATCGACTGGTTGACAAAGGACCGTCGTGAAGTTATTGGCTCCTGCAATGGATTGGTCAGTTTATGGAACCTCACCACCAGGACAGTATTTGATAAATTAGGATATTTCCGTGATGGTATGTATCAATTGACATTTTGGAAGTTGTGATAATAAAAGTGACACTTATAACGTTGTGGCATTACATAGTGATAGTAACAAGACAACAGAGGAGCAAGTTCTTATTTTCGGCAATAATATTTAAGGAAATATTCAAAGTTTCTCTTGTAGGCATATTGAGTCGTTATTTTCCAATACCAAAATACCAGGGAGCATGGTGGCGTACATTCGAATTGCACCATTAATCGGTTCGCCATTATTAAGTAATGGTAATCTTGCTTTTGCAATTATTTCACTTAATCTGGTACAGAGACACACACACACAATTGCTGCTCCCTCCATGTTCTCAAAAGAAGTCGTCACTTGTAAGTCAGGTGTTTGTGAGTTGATGAATTCACTTTGTTTTTATCATGATTTCGAGGGAACTGGTTTTGTTATATGGAAGATGATAGAATTTGGAGATACAAAGTCTTTAACTCAATTACATAAATTTTGCTTTCACATCTCTAGAAGAACTTTTAAGGTGGCCACTAGTGTTTCAATCTATATGAGAATGGTGATACACAAGTGCTAATGTGATATGTATCCAAATAAGCTGTAAAGTAAGCAAACTCTTCCAAATCCATCCTAAAAATCAAATTAACAGTTACTATACAAAACAACAGTGATCAACATGAACCAAATCTTCTCTAGCCAAATATTTCCCTTGTGCTTAAAACTTAGAAATTTAAAAGCAGCATCAATCATTGGCAGCTCTTCATCAACCATTGGCAGCTCTTCTAGACTTCTAGTCAGCTTATATACGTATTGATTATGAGAACAACCGGTCGAAGTTTTTTGCATAAGCCATTGGCTTAACATCAGGGTGTGGCTGCAAATTCAAAAAAGTGAACCAATCCAAGAAGAAAGTATGTCAACACCACACATAACCTCACAAATTGAATAAAGATAAGTATAATTTAATCACAGTGCAACAGAATGATTGTAACATAAAATGAAGAGTTATATACTTTTGTTAATTATTTTCAGTGTTATCAATTGCAGTGGCAGACGAGGGCCAGAAGCCAAGAATTCAACATTTTAGGCCGCCGTAAAACGCTCTGGCGCCACCATCATTCACAAATTGGCAATATGACACTAGTGAAAGAATCTGCCACCACAATCCGCCATGGTGTTTCAATAGCCCATATTTGACAACACTGATTCTTTTCCTTTTTCATTTTTTATTATAACGACTATACATAATATAACATGACAGATTTCAAATTATGAAAGATAATATAAGATGACAGACTTCAAATTATGAAAGATACTAACCACTGCTTCAAATGTAATAATGTTAGGTTTCAAATCAGGTGCTTCAAATCGAATAAAGGCACCTTTGTTACCCTTCTGCAGAAAACAATGGAAAATCAGGATATATATACTTCATGGGAGGATAAGTTTGATTGCTTACATACATTAATATCATAAGCGTGTGGCACGGTCACAACTCAATAATTTTCCTGCACATGCCATAAAATTATTCAAGAAAGAAGGTTGTGACAAAAGAGACATGGTTACCTTATCACAGTAATTTGGAGCAGAAAATACAGTTATGAGTTTACCGTCATGTTGAATCTCATAACCCTTGTGCATTGATTTATGAGATCTCACAACTAAATCTGTAAAATGATAATTCATATCAAGTCACCGGTGAAATAAGAAATTAAGTATAAGACCAATGGAAAACATACCTAAATTATTATCCCTCAAGAATCTTTTTGTAACATCCTCACCAAAACAAAAGCATCCACTGCCACGCTTGCTTGGTCCTCTTCCAGGGAGAGGTTGTGGATCACTCCATAGCAAGTCATGCATCAACCCTACACATACCAAACATAGATGATAGATACATAAACAAAACTACAATACAAAGAAGTATTACGGATTATGATGAATAGCAAGAAAAAAAAAATTATGTGTCTTACCTTCATCAGGAGGCTCACAGAACCGATTAATTGATCGGATTTGAGAGAGTTTGACCCCATCAACACTAAAAAGACCTCCATGGACGACGAAAACTTTCTTGTTTATCACATGAGCCAAAGGTAAACAGTTGAATACTTCCGCAAACATTTTGACAAATTTGTCATTCAACTTTGCGCGCACCTCACCCTCAAAACCAAATATCTTGTTCATGCTCTTGCTCTCATGATTTCCTCTAGCTATATACATAGCTGAGAATAATATAGAAGCAAAACAAGTTACAACACCCCAGCTAACTGGGTGAAGTGAAAAGAGGAGTATAATATTTACGAAAATCCAACCACACACAATAAGCATTATTGATTATACAATTCAATTGAAAAATAAGTTAATACATTAAGCATCTAATCAGGTGATATGAGATGATAAATTAAATAATCCATAATATATCAAAAATAATATAATGAAACCTAAGAGGTTGTTTGGTCATGAGGGGAGTTAATTTAGAGAATTATCCGCATTGCCCAAAAGCAATTACACAAGTGAGTTACAGCACATTTTTACATAAAACCTTAAAAATCATATAGTTTATAGATCCTCTCATCTATATATTGCTCAATGTCGTTTTTTCCAAATAATTAATCCGGGACTTCTAACTCATCTCACACTTGCACAACACATTCTTTGGTAAAAAGAAAACCTAACAGGCTAATAAAGAAAGAACTAGGGTTTACCAGATGGAGACATGCACTTAAATGCAAACAAAGTGAATGCGACTTCCACTGAAAACGATCCTCTATCTACAAAGTCACCATTAAATAGATATGGATTTTCTTCTGAAGGAAGCCCATTGAGCTCAAAAATATTCAAAAGATCATAGAACTGCATGCAGGAGTCATGAAAAATAAAATTGAAAGGGGTTTATGTTTTTCAATGGAAAATTGAAAGGGTTGGTAGTTAAATAAAGTTAGCCAAACATGTATAATCATAATAAATGGAAATAAATTCAACAAGGAAGTTAAATCCTCCGTACAAATGAGGCAAAAATAATCTAAATGTTCTCTCAGAAAATGTATAAATATGGACCGTTACCATTTTTAGTAAAAATAAATTTTATAATGATAAAAAAATAGCGTATGCATATAATATTTTATTAAAATTTGTCAGGAATAGAAGGATTCACTTTGTCTTCGTGAGTCTAGCTCAGTTGATAGAAAGAATGTATAATATATGCAGGGGCCGGAGTTCGAACTCCGGACACCCGACTTCTCCGCATTTAAAATGTCTCAGTTCCAGCAACTAGGATACTTGACCCAAAAAAAGATCCACCTTTAGATCTGACCCATATTTTTTTTTAGTCAAGTAGCCTAGCGGCTAGAGAAATTCACCTTAAAGGTGAATATGTGGGTTGTCGAGGTTCGAATCCCGGCCCCTGCATAAATTATGCATTATCCCTTACCAAGTGAGCTAAACTCACAGCGACAGATCTGACCCATATTAGATAGCCCCATATAAAATATTAACTAACAAGCTTATCAACAAAAAATATAGCTCCCTCCCCTAAAAAATACAAAAAATAGCTCCCCAATCCCTCCACATAATGGTCAAAGAAATTTACTTTATGAACATAACAGAAAGAGAGACACACACTAACGTGTTCGTCTATTTAAATCTTTTATTATATTGTTAGTTTAAAGTTTGTTATAGAATTGCAAGATAATAGGTATTTAGTTTTGAAGTTTCCTGTGATCAAGGTGTAAATAAAATTTAAATTCAAATTTATAAAAGATTGAGTCAATAAAAGTAAAAATATATAAGAAAAAATCAACGATGGTGTGAGAACAGCCCTATCCTCCAAATATCTACGTAACAAAGAACCACCTTGAAGTTATTAGCAACAATCGTTTTCGCAAATAATAAACCAAGGGAGCAATTGTCATATACCAATTACCTGACCATGCACATCGCCACAAACAGTAACATGTTTTCCATGAGGAACAGTTATGTCGACAAGAGAAGGCAAAGCTTTCAAAATCTTTTTTGTTTGCAACAAAATCTTGGATGCATACCTAAAACAATGAACCAGGACAAATGCAAATACATTTCAATAACACTTCAAGAAAAGTACAAACAGTTTCACAAAAAAAGATTCTTATTACTTCAATACCCTCTATCCAAGCACTTCTGTTCCTTGAAATCATTCATCATTTTCTTTACGAAATCCAAAGTAATAGTGTCTCCTTCTATTCTTGATCCCGAATATCGTGGCTCGACATCTATTATCGAAATAAAAAAACCAAAATATTTTCATGTCAAGTGAAATCAAATGCATATATACGCAACAATCTTCTAAATGGGGAATAGTTTGTAGATGCCAATCAAGGCAGTAATTGAAAATCACAAGAGAAAAAATTCAAACAAGGATGCAAGCAGCTGAAAATAATAAGAGATGCATACAAGTGCTGGAGTTAGGCTGTTCTTGGCTTGTTGTCTTTTCCATGTTGCTTTTTGTCCTTGCTTTTGGTTGTTTTATTTTTGTTTTGTGATGGTCTTGGACCGTGATACTTCTTGTACTTGTACTCTTTGTATGTTTCCTCCCTTTCTTATCTAATTTCATATTTGTCATTCAAAAAAACAAAAAATAAAATAAGAAATTCACACAACATATATTTTCTTTATTTGTTCGCGGAATGCGTAGATGGTTTATACTACAAGTAAACTAAAAAGTACATAGCATCCACTATTTCCTAATGCATTACTGATAATGATTCCATTTGACTTGTTTCAAAAATCTCAAATGAATTAGGATCAATCATCCTAAGATTAATTGGTTTTAGGTCTTGTTTGATAAGCTTATACCATGCCTAATGGAGCAACAACTAGCAAACCAACCACAATTGTAGCTACAATATAATGATGCAAGAGTGATAATTTATTTATTTTTGGTCAAAGCAAGAGTGATAATTTAATGTGAAGTATGTAAACATCTAAAAACCAACATGCATAAAATTTCTCTACTCTCAAGTACTTATGGAAAGGTCTATGAGGGAAAAACTTGACGATTAAGGTATTTTATGGAACATGAGAGGACTTACTATTGGGCATATACATTAAAATTTGAACTTTGTAAGTAATTAATTACCTTTAATCCAGCGCGAATGAGCAATAGCCAATGCCAATGACAACACTCCAGATCCTATTACAATCATCACTATGTGTGCACCCACAATTAACAATGTTCCTTCATGCTCATACAATTATTTATCAATGTTAAAATAACAACATTATAACATGTGAAAATAAAAATAAAAACAAAATTCTTAATTGACTTATGTATTTGGTCACACAAGATACAAACCTGTTCGATTTATGCGACCATCATCATCATATTTCGCATCATCTATTGAGAATCTACACTGCAGTGTCATGAATCTCTCTCTTTCTTTGAAAACTGTTACGAAATTGAGGCACCACGCATATAAATATTACTCCCTTATGAAAAACATAATAGTTATGAAAACCAAAGAGAGATAAAAAGGAGCATACATATACACACAGATAAATTATCAACGCCTCAATGAAAGAAGAAGAAAAAAAATTATAAAAAATAACATACCAATTTTGCAAACGTTTACTTTCTCTTGTTCTCCTTCCCATAAACAATGACTAGTCTGTTATTTATAATTTAGTTAGGCTAAATCCAAATCATATATTTTTATTTTAGAAACATATCTTAAAGGAATCATATATCTCCATTTTTTTTTTTGAGGAAAATATCTTAATGGAATCATATAATACGAACACCGTTAAAATAATAAAGAGCTCAATATGCAGACACAGCGAAACAAACATGCGTAAATCCCAAACAAACGAGCCCAATATGCTCCAAGCCTCCAAGGCTTTAGATAAAGAGTGTTAATACGGGGCTTCACCAAAAACCTAATAAGAGTGTTAATGCGGAAAAATTATTAGAATAAGTTGCGAATCCTTAAGGGTGCATTTGTTTCAAGGGATAAATTGCATTTAAATCTAATATTTATGTTAAAACTAACTTAGATGATCGTGATTATTATATTTTGTTTGTTGAAAATGATGGTGATTTTATCAACACTAACAAAATTTCAACCCAATAATTAATTGGTAAACTATTTTGATTATATAAATGTACATCTAAGACTAGTTCTGCAAGTTTTGCAGCCAATTTTCAAGTGTAAATACAACATCAAACAGGTTGGAAATTCGAAGGAATAACTAAACCCAGGCGAATAATGATCTTGAGAGATTTTGATTGAGATTTGCTCACCTTTGAAACACGGTTTAGGTAGCTGCGACAAGGCTTGAGCAAACAACTTGGAAACCTTGGATTGTGATGCAACCGTGGCCTGCGCAAAACTGCGAGTTGAGACAGACTTTGGTGTAGATGCGACCAAGCAAGGGCAAGGGCAGACGAATTGCGTTGCCGGAGAAGACATAGCAATACTGTCGAAGGTAGAATCCAGATCGAATAAGAAATCCAACACAGAACCCAAACCCAGGATCCGAAATCGAAAAACCGATCAAGATCAAACCTGAACCAAAATCCAGAACGCAAACTAGAGCTTCAAACTAGAACCCATGTCGCGAACCCAGACTCGAACCCAAGTAACAAGAAATTCAATCGTTCGTTTTTCTCTCATGTTTCTAATAAATGTGTTGGAGTTTTTATGGATTTATTATTTTGTTTCTTTGCGTCATTTCTGATGCTATTTTCAATTTGCTTTAAGTGGAGTTTGCACTCTACTTGCGGATAGCAGGGGGTGTTCCTGAATGGGTTGAGGTTGGGTATGGCCGGTAATCTTCCTTCATAATTTTATAAATAAACAATCTTTTTTATGTAATAAATAACTATTTGTCAATATTTATATTTTATGTAACATCATTTTATAAGAAAAAACATCATTTCATTGTTTATAAAAGTTATTGTAATTTTTTTTACATATTATCGTAAAAAATACTCAAATGTTCTCAATTATGAGTGATAAAAATTCAAAAAAAATTATTTTTATTTCGTTGACACTTTTGATGAATAAGATTTAGTTATTATAATTATAAATGGTAAAAGAAAATATTTTTCTTCAAAAAAACAACTCATTTAGCTATTAATTTAAAGAATGAGTGTATCGATACACTCAAATATATTGGGTGTACTATAGAATTTGTCAATCAAATATGGTACTCTGGTTTGCGTGAGGTAAAATAACCACTCGTTATACTATTGGTGGATTTGGGCAAACCCACTAATTTTTGGGTTGGGTTGGATTGGGTAATGGGTTACCCAACTTATTTTTCTATTTTTTTAATATTACTGACAAGTCCTCGTAATTTTATTTTAAAATAGTACTCTACTTTTTAACTTTCTTAAAAAAAATGTTTAACTTGTTTTACTATAATTTTATGCATCGTAGAATATCAAATAATAACCTTCATCATAAAATACTTACAACAAACTAAAGTTGCATGACAAAAAATTGTACTAGTATCAAAATAACCAAAAAATGCAACATATTAATTTGTAACTCTAATATGTTTTGATTTTCAATATATAGGGTACAATGTGTATGTTTTGGAAGTATAACTTTCTTCTACCCTATGAAAATAAGGATAAAAAATATTAACATTATTAGGTAAGTGGGTATTTTGGGTTCGGGTCTCGTTTTACCCGAAACCCATTTATTTTCTTGGGTTTTCCTTTTTTAGAAACCATACCCACCCAATTACCCAACTCAACCCATTTTTCTGGGTTTTTTGAGTGGGTTTGACCGGGTTATTTTGGTTGACCCAACCCACGAACACCCCTAGCGGATAGTGTGATATCTGTGTCCGCTCCGTTGGATAAATATGAAATTCGTATCCGCGCGGATATCCGTTTAGCAGATAATCCACGGATTTTGAGGTATCCACGAGTTCATACAGATATCCATGGATAACATTTATAAGAAAAAAGTGTTTATTTTTTAGCTAAAATTTAAAACCAAAAGTTCATCACATGAATTTTTTTTAGCAAAACATAATACTTATATTTTTTATTAAAAAAAGTATCAACTGCGGGGATAGGGATGAGGAGGGGGATACCCGAACCCGTCGGGGATGGGGATGAGATTCAATCTCTCATCCTTGTTGGGTATGGGTAAGGTATCAGATAAGTATTTGAGAGTGGGGTATGGGGACGGGGAAGATAAAATTTGTTCTCATCCTACCCCATTTCCATGCCTATCTGAGAGATTCTTTGCGTGTTTTATGTAGTAAGGGCTTAATGTGGGCTATCACCAACTTCAACATCTCAGCCTTACAAATGAATTGTCGTCATGTGGTAGAATTGGTCATTTCAAAAATTATTTATAGCTGAAATGAGCAAATGCCAACAACAATTTTTTTTCGAGAATGGAAGCATTTAAAGATTGAAAATCTTTTATTATTCTTGATCACTGATCATATCTATAGGTAAAGCTTCCTCCATATTGATTAAGACGTATTGATGTGGAACTTATAAGAACAAACTACAGATTGTCATTTTTCTACTAAGTACATCCAAATTTTTCCCTAACCTATTTTCTTACTCAACAATCATGATCATCACATTTACTAATCAAAATCAGTCTATTAGCCGTTTGTGGTTCCGCCGTGTCTTCTTTTTGTGTTGATTACTTGAAGAGGGTATAGCATCGTAAAAGAAGATGTTTCTTGCTCAATTTGACTTTTTTTCGAACACTTGTGTTTCATTTTAATAAAATGTGTGACTTGTCATATTTAATGTGGGACAATTCTTTCACTATTATCCTATTATCAAATTTAAGATCATAGGTTCTAGGAAACAAGACGGAAAGAGAGAAGAAATTATTTATGACCTCTTAGTATTACAACCAAAAGTCTCGTAGAAACAACTTTATGACCTCAAAGTATTACACCATGACCATTAAGATAACAATGATTTATCTACTTTAGTTAGAGTTAGTATACGCGATTATGTCTACAAAATCAACTTCTCTGAATTGGTTGATCAGAAGGTAATCTGTCTTCTATCATTGAATGATAAGAAATGGGTGTGGCACAGAAGGTTAAGACATGCTAACTGGAGATTAATCTCTAAGCTTAGTAAGTTACAACTTGTTAAAGGCCTACCTAACATTGACTATCATTCAGATGCACTTTGTGGTGCATGCCAAAAAGGGAAGATTGTGAAATCATCTTTTAAAACAAAAGACATTGTCTCAACCTCTAGACCCTTAGAATTACTTCATATTGATTTATTTGGACCAGTTAACACTGCATCCTTATATGGAAGTAAATATGGATTAGTCATTGTTGATGATTACAGCAGGGTTAAATTCCTAAGAAGCAAAGATAATGCTTATGATGTATTCCGTAACTTCTGCACTCAAATACAATCTGAAAAAGAAATGAAGATTTTAAAAGTAAGAAGTGATCATGGTGGAGAATTTGAAAATGCACCATTTGAAACTTTTTGTGAAAAACATGGAATTATCCATGAATTATCTTCACCTAGAACTCCACAGCAAAATGGGGTTGTAGAGAGAAAGAATAGAACTTTACAAGAAATGGTAAGAACCATGATTCATGAAAATAATTTGGCTAAACATTTCTGGGCAGAAGCAGTGAATACAACATGTTATGTCCAAAATAGAATCTATATCAGACCTATCTTGGAGAAAATAGCATATGAACTCTTCAAGGGAAGAAGACCTAATATCTCTTACTTTCATCAATTTGGATGTACCTGTTACATTCTAAATAACAAGCTCGACCTAAAGAAATTTGATGCCAAGGCCCAAAGAGGAATCTTTTTAGGTTACTCTGAAAGGTCAAAGGCATACAAAGTGTATAATTCAGAGAACTCTGTGTTGAAGAATCAATGTACGTTAAATTTGATGACAAAGAGCCTGAAAATGAAACTCCAGAGCAAGATGAAAGTGTTGCAGATATACAGGTGCCTGAAGATACTCCAGAACCTGATCAGACTGCTGAATATGAAGAAATTCCAAAAGCTGAAATCACACAAGAAGCTCAAGATGAAATAGCTTGTGATGAAGCTCAAGATGGTTCTCAGCAAGCTAACCAATCCAAGAATACATTCAAATACAAGTTATCACATCCTAAGGATCAAATCATTGGAAACAAATAAAGTCCTAGAAGAACAAGATCATATTTCAGACAAGAAGAGTCTATGATAGGATTGTTATCAGTGATAGAACCTACAACAGTTGATGAAGCACTATCAGATGATGGATGGATAACTAGCAAACCGGCCACAATTGTAGCTACCATGTAATGATGCAAGAGTGATAATTTATAGTGAAGTATGAAAACATCTAAAAACCAACATGCATAGTATTTCTCTACTCTCAAGTACTTATGGAAAGGTTTGTGAGGAAAAAACTTGACGATTAAGGTATTTTATAACATGTGAAAATAAAAGTAAAAACAAAATTATTAATTGATGACTTGATGCATTTGGTCACACAAGATACAAACCTGTTCGATTTATGCGACCATCGTCATCATATTTCGCATCATCTATTGAGAATCTACACTGCAGTGTCATGAGTCTCTCTCTTTCTTTGAAAACTGTTACGAAATTGAGGCACCACGCATATAAATATATAAATATTACTCCCTTATGGAAAAACATAATAGTTATGAAAACCAACGAGAGATAAAAAGGAGCATACATATACACAAAGATAAATTATCAACGCCTCAATGAAAGAAGAAGAAAAAAAATTATAAAAAATAACATACCGATTTCGCAAACGTTTACTTTCTCTTGTTCTCCTTCCCATAAACAATGTCTAGTCTCTTATTTATAATTTAGTTAGGCTAAATCCAAATCATATATTTTTATTTTAGAAACATATCTTAAAGGAATCATATATCTCCATTTAAAGGTTAAATATCTTAATGGAATCATATATCTCCATTTAAAGGTTAAAAATAATTTTTTGTTAAAATCTTTTTTGATTTTTTTCTAAAATTAATCCGAACACCGTTAAAATAATAAAGAGCTCAATATGCAGCACAGCGAAACAAACATGCTTTTAAATCCCAAACAAAAGAGCCCAATATGCTCCAAGCCTCCAAGGCTTTAGATAAAGAGTGTTAATACGGGGCTTCACCAAAAACCTAATAAGAATGTTAATACTGGAAAAATTATTAGAATAAGTTGCGAATCCTCAAGGGTGTGTTTGTTTCAAGGGATAAATTGTATTTAAATCTAATATTTATGTTGAAACTAATTAGATGATCGTGATTATTATTTTATTTTTTTGTTGAAAATTATCGTGATTTTATCAATACTAAAAAAATTTCAACCCAATAATCTAATATTTTGATTGAGATTTCCTCACCTTTGAAACACGGTTTAGGTAGCTGTGATGCAGGAATATTGCACGAGTTAGACAAGGTTTGAGCAAACATCTTGGAAACCTTGGATTGTGATGCAACTGTGGCTTGCGCAAAACTGCGAGTTGAGACAGATTTTGGTGTAGATGCGACCAAGCAAGGGCAAGGGCAAGGGCAGACGAATTGCGTTGCCGGAGAAGACATAGCAGCAACTTGGAAATCTAAAACACATAAACAACAATCTGTAACCAGTCACAAGTAACAAGATGCCACCCAAACGTAGAGGTGTCAATATCATGGGGCTTTGAAGTTTAGGCCTCAGCCCACATAGTAAGGGGGCTTGAAAATTCACAAGATTAAAAACACCCACATTCATGCAAGCCCACAAATAAAAAAATCAAAAGGCCCCAAAGCCCCAAAATTTCTATAAACATTTTAAAAAAAAAAAAAACTTTTTTTAGTGGAAATTTTTTTTTTTACCTTTATAGTGAGGCTTTTTTAGGCCCACAAATAAATAGATTTTAGAGTGGGCTTGACCCCAAATATTTTGCTCAATTAGGGGGCTTTAATTTAGTGGGTTTGATGATGGCTTTTTTAAGTGGGCTTTGAAATTTGAGCCTCTATTGACACCTCTACCCAAACGGATCAAATGTTGAAACAGCAAACCGATATCAGATTGATAGACAGTGAACCAAAATATAGAACGCAAACTAGAGGTTCATGCGTGAAATTGCGAGGTTGAGGCATGTTTTAAGAAAAAAAAGTTTTTTTTTAAGAAATAAAATTAAAATTAAATATTCAAATAGATAATAAATTAGATTTGTCCAACCGAGAAAGGAATTAAACCCTTAAACACGTGGTAAGGGCTCATGAATTTTGTAGAGTCTGGGCAAAATATTTTGTCAAATATTTTTAGAATATATATTAAACAGTTTTAGGATACTGGCAAAATTGTGGACCGGTGCAGTGGTTTATTTTGTTGAATCTAACATAGAGAACGGTGGTTCAAGTCCCTACAGGACCTCATATTTTGAATAAAAATATTATTAATACAATAGAAAAAAAAGAAAAAGAGTAGCATGGATCGAACCCCCACGCCCTCTAGGGGTTAGGGAGCTCGCCCCGGGTGTGTGCCCAGGCTAGCTGGGTGGTAAAACCGCCCCTGCATGTATATAAAAAAATATTCAGTAAAAATAGGAGAAGTAGTCTAATGTGTCTCACCGATCTTTTTGATAAAAATTAGTCATATATAAATGGCAACGAAAACTCCATATTGGTTTTAGAAACATTATCATGGAAGGTGATCCTCTTAATGTGGTTAAGGCTTTGAATCCGCATAGTGATGACAATTCTTATTTTGGCTTGGTGATTGATGATTGTAAGAGTCTTGGTTGTTTGTTTTCTTCTTTTTTAGTTTCTCATGTGCGAAGAGTTGGTAACTCTGTCACTCATGCTCTAGCTAAGTTTGCCTTAGACTCGAGTGATTATGTTTAGATTGAGTAAATTCCTTCTTGTATTTCTTCTGTTGTCGTAACCGATTTGGTTCGCGTTTAAATGAAATCGTTTCTGTAAACAACAAAAAATGAAAACTCCATATAAGTATCATGGTAAATAAATAAAAAATAGATATCAAATTAAATATTCATCAATCAACTTTGTCGAGATGAAAAAAATAAAAATCTAGTTGTTGGTGTCATTGAAATAGATAATCATGGTTAGTTTGATTTGTTATAACTTAAAAACAACAAACATTTATATTTTTAGTTGGCTTAATTGCATGTTTAGTCCCTTATATTTATTTTAGATTTCAAGTTGATCCTTTATGTTCAAATTTAAGATCATAGGTTGTAAGAAACAATTTGTTTCAACTACTGAAGAAAGAAACGACAAAATGGAGAGAGAGAAGAAAGGATTTATGGCCTGTTCTAGGCTCTTGATCAATGTCTTATGTTCTATTATTCCCAATACCAATTTGATTTAAATCATTAAAGTCTCATATTTATAATAAACTCCTTAGTCTCATATATATTATAAACTAAATACATTAACTATTTAATAAAATTTTAAACAAATTACTTATATATATGAGACCAAAGAAGCATATATTCGACTCAACTTTTTTTTAACTAAAATCAATTTATTCAAAATTAATTTCATTCATCCCATAACCAAACACACTAAAAACTAAAATGTGCAAAAATAGAAATTCATTGGGTTGGATTACATTGAGGTCGGCATCACGGGTGATGAGTAGAATAGTAAGGACAAACAAGTGCCGTGTGGGTCCCACTTGGTCTTCTCATGGTCCCACAATCCACTGCTCACTCCCCCAGCTGCTCATTCACTCATCAGTCTATAAAAGCAGCTGCAAACCACTCCCAGTTTTCCTACTAAAAAATCTTCAAATTAAAGTCATTTTAATAGTAACACTTATTATTGTTACCAAAAAAAATAGTAACACTTTAATTTAATTTAACCACCTTCCCCCAAACATAACAACCAAAAACAAAAAGAGAAAAAATAAAACATTACCTCACTCAACACACATAGCTGTTCTTTATCTTTTTCTTATTCTCTTATTCTACAAAAAGAAACAAAACAGCAATAATATTAACAAAAAGTAGAATCAACACACATTTCTCTGTTACTTCCTTCTTCTTCAGGTCACTGTTTTTGCTTTACCAAGTTGAAAGATAAGGTTTACTATTCATTATTCAACTTCAAGTTCATAATGTGGAAGGTTCCATCATCATTGGTTCTTCTGCTACTTCTTCAGCTAGCATGTTCTCTTATTGGTTCTGTTATAGCTTCTGTGTCTTATGACTCTAAAGCTATCACCATTAATGGTCAAAGAAGGATCCTCATTTCTGGATCCATTCATTATCCAAGAAGTACTCCTGAGGTATTATTATATAATATTTTTATTTATTACTGTAGAATGAGCTTAAGGGTTGTTGTATTTTATTGTTTTTCTCATATATATATATATATATATATATATATATATATATGTGTGTTTTATATAACTAAGTTGGTTTTTTTGTTTATATTTTCAGATGTGGCCAGATCTTATACAGAAGGCTAAAGAAGGAGGCTTGGATGTGATTCAGACTTATGTTTTTTGGAATGGACATGAACCTTCACCTGACAAAGTAATGATAATAACTAATGATAATTAAAACAATGTCTTTTGGTTTTAGTAGTAATTTTGCTTAAACAGTGCATAGTTATGATTTATGAGTGATTAGTGAAAAATAATTTTTTTTTATTTTTTTATTGGTGTAGTATTATTTTGAGGGGAACTATGATTTGGTGAAGTTCATAAAGTTGGTGCAGCAAGCTGGTCTTTATGTTCATCTAAGGATTGGTCCTTATGTTTGTGCTGAATGGAATTTTGGGTAGGGAAATTGTTCCTTTCCTTTTTTTTTTGGCAAAAATATGTCAAACTAAAAATGTCTTAAACAAATTTGCTTAATTGATTTTTAGGGGTTTTCCTGTTTGGTTGAAGTACATTCCTGGTATCAGTTTTAGAACTGACAATGATCCATTTAAGGTAATATTTTCAGTTATTATTATACCTTAAGAATTGTTAAAGATTCTCACTATTTCCCTTTTCATTGATTAGTACCTTCTAATTAGTTTTTGTTTTTCTATTGCCATAATGAAGTTTCAAATGCAAAAATTTACTGAGAAGATTGTTGATATGATGAAAGCAGAAAGGCTATTTGAGTCTCAGGGTGGTCCAATAATTATGTCTCAGGTAGACTAAACATGCTGCTAGCTTTCTACTTAATCTAACTTAGCTTTAAATTATCTTATGTTTTACTTATTGACTATAACTTTTATATTTTGTGAAGATTGAAAATGAATATGGACCTATGGAGTATGAAATTGGTGCTCCTGGTAAATCCTACACTAAATGGGCAGCAGATATGGCTGTAGGACTTGGTACCGGAGTTCCGTGGATCATGTGCAAGCAAGATGATGCTCCCGATCCTGTTGTAAGTTCAGCTGAATTGTATTATTTGTTAAGAAAATATTTTTATTCATGATATAGTCTTTTATGCCTTCAAGGATTTTAGCCTCTAATTTAGACGTAAAACGTTGTACAGATTAACACCTGCAATGGCTTCTATTGTGATTATTTCTCTCCAAATAAGGATTACAAACCAAAGATGTGGACAGAAGCTTGGACTGGATGGTATTGATTCAGCCTTGTTTCTTATTACTTAGGTTTCCATAAGAATAAGATAAATGCAAGCTAGTTATAACATAAGCTTAACTTATACATTGCCTCCATTGAGTCCGTTCCTCTTTTATGCTTGCAGGTTTACTGAGTTTGGAGGTCCGGTACCTCACCGACCTGCTGAAGACATGGCATTTTCAGTTGCAAGATTTATACAGAAAGGAGGATCGTTTATCAATTATTACATGGTAACTTCATTGTTTATTGAATTTAATGTGCTATTTTGTAGGTTCACCATTTTTTAATATTGAACTTGGCCCATTATTTTGTTCATTTCAGTATCATGGAGGAACAAATTTTGGTAGAACTGCTGGTGGTCCTTTCATTGCTACAAGCTATGACTATGATGCTCCTCTTGATGAATATGGTAAACACAGGAGGACTCTAATACTTGACATAGCCAATAAGAACATCACATATTTTATATACTTAAGTAGGGTTCTTAATTTTGTTTCTTGTGTACAGGATTGCTACGGCAACCAAAATGGGGTCATCTGAAGGATTTACACAGAGCAATAAAACTCTCCGAGCCTGCTTTAATTTCTGGAGATCCTATCGTTACACGGATCGGAAACTATCAAGAGGTAGGACTTGTTTTAGTTACATGAAAATTATCAAACCTATCTAAAATGCTTTGTAACAAAACTGAATTTCTATCTTTAATCATTACTGTGCAGGCTCATGTGTTTAAATCGAAGTCGGGAGCCTGTGCTGCATTTCTTGGAAACTATAATCCAAAAGCTTTTGCAACAGTAGCTTTTGGAAATATGCATTACAACTTGCCTCCTTGGTCTATAAGCATTCTTCCTGACTGCAAGAACACCGTTTATAACACAGCAAGGGTGAGAAAAAAAAATAAAGCTTTTATTTCAGATGACTCATGACTTGACCAAATGTATGTGATTGAAATGGTTCAATAACTTTCTATATGCAATTATAATTTTATTTAACAAAATGGACTTTCACGAAAGGAAAATAATGAAATTTTTAGTGTCTTATTTTCTGTTTACATGATCTTGTTGGACTGAATTTTCATCGGGAACGAACAGAAAGATATTCCTCTCAGAGGTCCAAAATTAAAATTCCAAAATCTCTTTACAGGTTGGCTCTCAGAGTGCCCAGATGAAGATGAGTCGTGTTCCTATTCACGGTGGACTATCTTGGCAAGTGTTCACTGAACAAACAGCCTCTACTGATGATAGTTCATTCACCATGACCGGTCTACTAGAGCAGTTAAATACAACAAGAGATTTAACCGATTACTTGTGGTACTCCACAGAGTGAGTAATAAACAACTCTGCAGTTATGAAATGGTGACTCTCATCATTCATTTTGGTTTCTCCATGTCTTATCGCTAACTTGCTCCCTTTTTTTGCTAGTGTTGTGATTGATTCCAATGAAGGATTTTTGAGAAGTGGAAAGGATCCTGTTCTTACAGTGTTATCTGCAGGGCATGCTTTGCATGTTTTCGTCAATAGTCAGTTGTCAGGTGAGGAGCATTATACTGGTTTATGAAATTTCATGTTAGATTAAAATTTGATGTATGCTCCTGAGGATATGATACATAGTAACAATGCTTGGAATGAATATATCTAGGCTTCATTAAGTAATCAAAATTAGTTGCCACGCTTGCTTGACCTTTCTTATTCAAATAAAAAAAAAAATTGTCCAAATAAATTATTTTACTTCAAAAGCTAACAATTATCCGGCAACATCGTTACTCTCCTTTTGATCAGGAACTATATATGGAAGCTTAGAATTCCCCAAGCTAACTTTTAGCCAAAATGTGAAGCTCATACCTGGTGTCAACAAAATATCTCTTCTAAGTGTTGCAGTTGGACTCCCGGTTCGTTCTCTCTCTCTCTCTCTCTCTCTCACACACACACACACACAGGCATTGAAAATATATTGTTTTAAGCACCCCTGCGTTACAATACTAAGCTGATTTATCTGAATCATGAACTGTATTGCAGTATGATCTTTCTTGACAATTCTATATTACTTACTTGCTGCTTGTTACTGTAACACAGAATGTTGGCCCTCATTTTGAAACATGGAATGCTGGTGTTCTTGGACCGATTACATTAAATGGTCTCGATGAAGGTAGAAGGGACCTGTCTTGGCAGAAATGGTCTTACAAGGTTCTGCCCCGAACACTCATCGCATTTTCTTCTCTCTGTATTTCCTGATTTTGCTCAAAAATTCATTCAAATTACTGTTTTATTTAGGTTGGTCTCCATGGTGAAGCCTTGAGTCTTCATTCTCTCGGTGGAAGTTCCTCGGTCGAGTGGGTTCAGGGGAGTTTAGTTTCTCGTATGCAGCCATTGACTTGGTACAAAACTACCTTCGATGCCCCGGACGGAATTGCACCGTTTGCTTTAGACATGGGAAGTATGGGAAAAGGACAAGTGTGGTTAAATGGACAGAATCTTGGCCGTTACTGGCCTGCTTATAAAGCGTCCGGGACCTGTGATAACTGTGACTACGCAGGAACTTATAACGAGAATAAATGTAGAAGTAACTGCGGCGAGGCTTCTCAAAGATGGTGAGTGAGAAACATAAAGTTTTCCGCATAGTTTTGCCTAATGCCGATGATAAATATTGATAATCTAATCACTAAATGATAATTTCAGGTACCATGTTCCTCATTCATGGCTGATACCAACTGGAAATTTATTGGTTGTGTTCGAAGAATTGGGTGGAGACCCTAATGGGATATTTTTGGTTAGAAGGGATATAGATAGTGTATGTGCTGATATTTATGAGTGGCAGCCAAATCTTATAAGTTATCAGATGCAAACTTCTGGCAAAACTAACAAACCTGTGAGACCAAAAGCACATTTATCTTGTGGCCCTGGACAGAAAATATCATCGATCAAATTCGCTAGCTTTGGTACTCCAGTAGGGTCTTGTGGAAACTTTCATGAAGGAAGCTGTCATGCTCACAAGTCTTATAATACTTTTGAAAAGGTATTGCTCTATATAGCTAAACATGGTTTTTGATAAAACATGATATCTTTTTGAAGCTCTATTTAATTCATATACACTATCAGAGTACAAATTTTTTAAACTGGCAGTGTATCAAATATACATCCATTTATGTTTGACTGTCACTTTTACTTGTTTCATTAAACAAAAGTGTTTTTGTTGTTGCAGAATTGTGTTGGACAAAACTCATGCAAGGTAACTGTGTCACCTGAAAATTTTGGAGGAGATCCATGTCCAAATGTCATGAAGAAACTATCGGTCGAGGCCATTTGTACCTGATCATTTCAACCTCAAGAAAACAAATGGAAACAATTTTCCATATTGATATTTTTCCCAAAATCGAATGCAGGATTTTCGCCTAAACCAAATTCTAAACTACATATAGATCACCATAAGCATTAATTTGGCTTTTACCAAGGTGAAGTTGCAGAAAACACAACACACTATCTGGTTGAAAGCCGGTAGAAATTGCTGATATGATTGTGGAAGTGTGTATATACTTGTGTTCTGCTTGTTATACAAAGGTGAAAGGTGAAGATGATTTGCTTAGAAGCACAATGAGGCTATATTTATTGAGTCCATGTGCTATTGATTATTTTAATATAATGTGGAAGCCACTTGCTTCCTGTATCATTATTTTATCATTGTAAGCTGCATTGATAGCAACTTAGTTGTTTTATTCTTGCAAGAAACTTTACAGGATAAAACAGGACCAATCATATTAAATTGTTCTTGTTTCTTTTATTGCATGCTTCATGCTTTTTACTTTCTACTATTATATTTAACTAATAAGATTAACTAGATCTAAATGATGTTTTGAATACCAAATTTTTCTTTTCAAATTAAATACGTAAGAAACCTTGATTTATTTTGTAGTAGCAGGAATCTGTCATGTAATGAGTGTGAAAAAAGTGGTGTTAGTAGATAAATATGCATCATAGTAGAGAAACAATTGTTTTATGAATAAGATTTTATTTAGATTAATATGTTTATATTTAAAAAACATAAAAGTCATAACTCAATTGATAATGTTGATATTGTTAGGTTGGTCGTCTTCATTAGGGTTTGATTCCTGATCTTCACAAATGTTATAGTGAATTTCATATTCCTGGCTTGCTTATTGGATGACACAACATGAGCTATATGTGGCAAAAAAGGAGAATGGAATATAAATTGGTTGCTTTTTTATTGGGTGATTCTGTTATTTTACAAATACAAACATACACGTATAAGTCACCAACTATGTCACGAAAGAATCCTTTTATGATTTATCTTCTAAGAGGGGAAAATGGTTTTGACAACATATGTGCATAATATACCATTTACTCACTAACTAACTTTGCCTAACTCTTATTATCGAATTGTCTAATAAAACTCTTATTACTAATTGTTAATTAACAAGTTAATACGACGTCGCTTTAACTCAAATTGAGTTGCCATCTACATCTAGGCCACCATGTGTTCCAAAGAAACTATAGGAAACTTGATTTGACACCTTTGATGATGAAAGTTATAGTACTTTTCAACCTTAAACATAACTATTACACATAAATATTAAATAGTTCACGCGTATTTTATCATGGATGGAGTATATACATACATGCACTCCAAAATAAAGTTGAAAGTGACACCATGCTAAATGTGTAGTACAAACAAAGATATTTTTAAATGATAATTCTTCCTTCTATTCCTCTAAAAAAACATATTGATTGAGTCAATTGATAGCTAATTTTACCCTGAAAATCTAGTCCATTATTTTTAATGAGTTCTTTTAATTACTTTTTTTATCTACAAAATTTAAATGCAATATTAGAGAATTCAAACCAACTTAGTTAAATTGATAAAAAAATTAACTCATTCAAAATATAAAAAAAAAAAAAACTTAAATCTCAATGTGATTTGAGGACTTTATTTTTACAAGTAATAAATAAATAACTCTATAATCCAAAGTTTACTCACCTCAACTTTTTTATAATAACTTGGAGAAATCAAGTCTTGTTTCATTCGGAAGAGGGTATTATATTGGTATTTTTTTTTCCCAAACTACCGTTTGTCGGAATGTCAAATAATAATCTTTCAAAACACGGAAATCCATTTAAGGAGATGACTTCTCTCAACCATATGTATTGAGATCGAACCTATTACCACGTACCTTAGAAACTTTGTTTATAAGTAGCTATATGACCGAAAGTATGCTTACCTTAACTTTTCCATACCAACTTAGAGAATTCAAGTCTAATTGACTTAAATAAGAGTATTACGACGATTGTCCAAATCACTCTCCGACCAAAAGCCAGATACTAATCCCTTACAAAAATCTATTTAAAGAATTGATATCTCCTAACCATACACATCCAGATCGAACTCATAATCACATACTTATAAGACTCAATTATCTAGCAATTATATCATAGTTTGTATTTAATCATGATCATGATTCACATACTAAATCAAAGGGGAGAGAGAGAGAATATTTCCACACATAAATACAAAATCAAAGGGGAGAGAGAGAGGGAAAACAGAACCTTAAAAACCGCCTAACTTAGAATATCTATTTCCTCTCAAAAAATCTTTTCTCTTTTCCTTTTGTGTTATGTGAGTTTCCTCACTTTACTTTGAATTTCCATTTCCATGGAGTCTTCAAATCCTCTCTTCCATCTCTTTCATCCTAACATCAACTCAAAAATGCACCACCCCATTTTCCTCTTTGCATCACTCTCCCTTCTCTCTCTAACCATTCTCTTTTTCTCTCTCTACAAACGCTTCTCCAAACCCCACAAACACAACCAAAAAACCGAACTTTCTGATAATTCACCTTCACAACCCGACCCAATTAGCCGGACCCATTTATCAAAATCGGTTCTTTTCGAAGTTTTGCCCTCTGATTCCGCTAAATGGGCTACCTTGTTCGATGACCCGGATTCAGTTTTGGAAGTTCCATCGGAGAAGAAGAAGAGGAAGAAGAAGAAAGCAAAGAAAAAGAAAGAAATGAATTCGGAAAGTGAAGAGTGTGTGAAAATGGGTTTTGATTCGGGTGTGAAGCTTGAATCTGATTGCATGTATCCGTTTACTTCTTCAAGTAGCGTTTTGCAGAAAAAAATCAAACTGCAATATGATGAGCTTGTTAAAAGTAATGAATCCAAGAAATTGACTCTGCCACAGGTATTTCAAGTTTCATAGTTTTCTATAAAAAAAAATTCAGTAAATTTTGAATTTTTGTTAAGTTGGTGTTTGAGTTTTTTTTTTTAATATATTGTTATGATTGTGCATTTATCAATGCTACTATGATTTCCTGCTATTGAATTATGTGATACAGCATGTTTTCTCGTATATAGTTTGGTCAGTGTTCCCAAATAAGTAAGTAAGTGTATGTTTGGTTCTGCAGTGAGAAAAATTGATTTTGAGTAAATTGATTATGTAAAATTAAATTAAAGGTAAAGTGATTTAGATACATTCATGTAAAAGTGAGTTGAAAAATAAATGTGTGTAAAAATCAATTTTGGAATCAAAAGCTACAATTTCTAGCTTCAATTTTGGAATCAAAATTCTGGAGGCAAAATCAATGAACCAAATATGTTAAAAACAATTCTACACCTTTAGAATCAACTTTGGCTCCTCCAGAAGTGAAACCAAACATAAACTAAGTAATATTGTTTCTTAGCTTTGTGTACTTCCTCTTTGTATATGCAAGCTATGCATATTTTAGGTAAGAGAAATGCTAGGGACACATTTTAAGTAATATATTTTAGGTACTTGCTCTTTTGTTAGTTTGGTAATTTATTGAAGCTAGGACTTATATTGAGCATTTCTTCAAAATAACAGAAGGTGATGGTTCACAGAGATTGCAAATTTGTAATTAGATTGGATCAGTTTTGACAGAAGAGGATGGGATAGGGATTTGTTCTTTTTGAGGGGAAAAATATACTCACTTTAGGATGCGTGATAAGTAAAAGTTAAGTTATTGCTTTCTCCCAAACAACATGTTGTCTTGTAGTCTATAATAAAACATGTGAGCAATCACAATGAACGGAAATGGTTGTTTCCATTTGATAACAGGGAGTGGTATTTATGTGTCAGTGAATCAGTATAGATAGATGAATTCATGGATTGATATGTGAGTAGTTCTAAAATTAGTATTTATATTGAATTCATGGAAGGTCATGGGTTCAAGTCCTGGAAACAGCCTCATGTGTAAAAAACAGGGTAAGGCTGCGTATAATACACCAAATGGTGGGACCCCTTCCCGGACCCTGCGTATGCGGGAGCTTTAGTGCACCGGGTTGCCCTTTATTGAATTAGTTGCGTAACTCAAGGCGATGTTCGGGGCAGGCAGTGGGGCAACTTACTCGCCTTCTGAATGCATCTGGATGGTTTTCTTTGATGTTACGAGGCATGCTACTCCCTCAATATTAAATTAATTGTCGTATTATAGATATAAAAAAAATCATAATAACTGTCTTTTATTCATTGTATTGTTTTAATGCAGCAGTAAAATTTTCACCCTATTTTCCCCAAAATACTATGTGCATCACTTCTAAACCACTCTGTTGCATTATGCATTTATGACAATGGTTAATACTTCAATAGTTAACAAAGACAATTTACTAAAAAAATTTCACTCATGAAGTTATGTATTGTTTTTCTTAATTCTAGTGAAAAAATCTGAATTGACAAATAATTTGAAATGGAAGGAGTAAAAACATAGTTCAAAGTTTAAATTGACTGCTGACATGAATTCTGAAGTTACTTGTGTTACGAATCGTTCATCCATTTAAATCAATATCTACAAGCCTTGCAAAATTACCTTGTAGATTTGCTGAGAACACTAAGCACCCTCAACTCTATGCTGACAGCAAAATATGCTCTTTCTCATTTAGAGTTGGTTTTCATTTTAAGTAGCTTAGTAATACTATGTGGTCCTTTCCTTTTCAAACTGAGATTTTAGTATAAAATTTATTAAAATGCAAATTTTAATACTCTTATCCTCTACTACGCAGGTTGTCCGGTTTGCTAATAGTTTGATTGATGCTAGGAATGAGCTTCAACACAAGTATGTCCGAGTTTATTCTAATGTAGTTACTTCATATTTCGCCTTTTTATCGTGGAAATTTATTTAGGAAGACATTGAAGACTTCTTTCTAGTTTGCAACTATGATAGTTGCTCTCTATTTATTCATATTGGAGGTTCTGAAGTTTTGACTTTCTCTTGTTAATCAAACAAAGCATCCGACTTATATAACATCATTTTCTAGTAGAATTGATATATTCAAAAAATCAATTAACTTGAAGGATATTTGCAAATTTAGATTCCTCTCATTTTATGTAAGGAATATATTTAGTATATTCTTCTCAGGTTTCCAAAAAATTTATGTTGATTAAAGTTCTGATTGCTTTTACACCGTCTCATTGTTACAGGGCTGACGTGATTCAACGAAAATTTGTAATAACAAAGGCTTTACTATGCAAGGCAGACAGATCTTCTTTCGACCGACTTCATCAACAGGTTGGTTGTTAGATAGCAATTTGTCACTATAGAGCCTTTATATTATCAAAACTGCAGAAACCTCTAATGAATTTCATTTTGTAAAATTTCAGATATACAAGTTAGAATTAGAACAAAAAAGATTAGAGGAGGATGCTTTTGTTTATAACTCGCTTCAGTACCAGCTTAAACTTTCACCAGCATACAAAAAGGTATTATATTTTTCAATTTTGTTGTAAAAGGGTGTACAATTATTTCAATTATACAACTTTAGATATTCATTACAATTCTTGTAGCTAGGTTGTTTGGTTTGGCTTTTGTTAACGAAAAACATCTTAGCAACTAACACTTGTTATGATATACTTGAACCTCTTGATGAAGATGCTTGAACTTGGAGCGTGCGCGGAGAAGGCAAAACAATGTGAACAGACAGACAACAGAGATGATGAATTTACCGACATTTCTTTTGAAGAATTATTAGCACAAGAGAAGAAGGATTCATTTTGGTTAGTTTTATATCCTTCGTTTTTTTTAAAGCTTGTAAATGTATTGAAGCCTCATCTTCCATATTTTGGTTTTGGAGGGGAAGGGTTTATTTGTAATTCACCAATAACCACTTTTTCTGTATTTGTACAGGCAAAAAAATGGCAAATCAAGAGTGTGCTCAAACTAATTTATAAGAGTACTAACTGTTAGTTTAGTGTGTAAATCTAATATCTATAGTGTACTGTCACAGGAATGTTCTTTTTGGTTCTTTCCATGTGCCATTTTTGGTTGTTTATGGAATATAGATGATTATGTTAGGAGGAATTCATAAATGGAAGTCAATTAAATTGAAATCTATAATGTGACATACATGGGGGTTTTACTTGGGATTTAGCTCAATAATTATGATGTGGTGTATGGTGGCTGTGCTTAATTTGGTTGCCTGCAACAAATAGGGAACTGTTGATGCAAATTTCATGGTGAACCAAGGGAGAATGAATTGATAAGAATTTTCAGTTGAAAGAATATATATATTTAATAACTAAAGTCCCAATTAATTCCTAATTTAGCTGATCACACCATTTCAGTTTGATTTTAATAATAATATTCTAGATCTAGACGGTGGGACAGTGGGAGTATTAGTTTTCTTTTCTATGTTTGAAATGAAGGGATTTCGAGGAGAAGACTTACTTTTATTGTTTAAATTAAAGTCGCTATAAAATGTTTTTAAAATGAATTAAGTGTGGTTAAAATATTATATGATCATTTATTATGTTTTTTTTTTAAATTAAATATGTTAAACGTATATAGACTCTGTCTTTTAAAATCTTCCCCTCCAACATCCTCCAAAACTCTCAAACATAACCATAAAATACCGTTGACATTCCCGGTCACTAGACGGTCCCCACTCCATTTCCTTTCCTGAAGGGTCCAGGCATCTTCAGTGGTAGATTCTCCATAAAATTCATGAAAATGAATTCAGCATGTTATTGTTGATTAAATGATGTGATTTAGAACATACTCAAAATGGGTTACAGCGACTGCCAATCATAATTTGTCAAACGGAGTAACAATTCAATAAACTAATCTCACAAACTAACGAGTAAAACTCGAACGTTGATTTTATTTTATTATGACAAAATCTCGAATTGTGATGCATTCCTCAACTTTACATATGATTATACTTTTCACAGTATTAAGTTATCTCTCTTTAACAAATTTTAAAAATCAACTCTGAACTCAAATGTGTCATGTGACTTTCGTTATCCAATCAAACTCAAGCTAAACCTGTTATGCTGAACTAAAACTAGGGAGCCTGAACCATGTGAAGCTCCCACATGTGGAGTATTTATAAACATAGATCCGGTAGCATCATTGCTTTGCTACAATTTTAATTTCTTAGCATCTGCTTCCCATACTCATATTAAAAAAAGAACGAACATTCGGAAGATTCAAATATTGTTTTCCTCGGAATGAAGGGTAGAGCAAGTCAATTTTTACATTCTTTTTGTCCCTTGTAATATAGATTTAAAAACATTCTAGTTCTACACTAAAACATTTGTTGTTACTAGAAAGATGTAACTAATTTGTTCACAGATGTGATGGAGTTGCAGGGTCAGTTGCACTGTCGCTGACAGTGTCGCATCCTAAGATATGAGATTTGAACTTATCCAGCTCAGCCATCACCTCGTCCTCTGGTCGATAAATTAGATCCATCATCCGCCAAATCTGCAATAAACCAAACAAGATTTGACATAATTCAATCCTACCTAATGCTGTTATCTGCATGGAAGAGAAACGTTCTAACCAAATGATAGCAGAAACATCTGTTTACCTGCAGGGTGCCACCTCCACCAGTGCTTGCACAATCATCAGATACACTAACAATTGTCCATGGATCAGATACATTCCAATGAAAGTCAACAACCTTATCCCTGAATACATCAACAAACATTTGTTTTCAGTGGTATTGAAACGTTATTAAAGGAGTCCGTCAGTGTTACATGCAACAGTACCAGTGGGACGAAAAACTCCAACCACTTAAACATACTATATATAATGCTGAATTCCAGAGAACTAAATAAAGATAAATGAACATGCGTAAAATCATCTGCTATCATACCTATGCCCTGCATGACGAAAGAATAAACCAGGGGAAGTCTCTGGTACTGTAGGATCAGCAGAACCTGATGCTTTACCAACCTAAAAGAAGAAGAAAAACAGTCTAACCGAAAAATTTATAGATAACAAAATACTTGTGGCGTCCAGATCAGTGATAAACCATAAAAAATACAATATGCAGGAGTGATATCTATGACCTAGTCCATGTTAAAGGAATAGCCTATACTATCCTATAGATTCTAAGAAGAGCTTGTAGTGCACCTTTGGTGCACCATCCCTCACTCTAGTTTAGTCCTGTAATTGTTTTCTAACTGTCAATGACAGCTGTAGCTAGGTGACTACCAGTCACCAGCTACCCGTTAACGGATTAAGGATCAAATCTATAAATAGATTGATCAACCTTGTAATTGTATTCAATCGATTTAATTAATATAAACACACTTTGAGTTCTATACATTCCTCTCAACTATCTCTAATCAACCTAGCATAGATTCAAGAAATCTAACAGTCCGGTAACCTCATCTTGTTGAGTTTTCCAAAGAAATTCCTTTTTTTGGCGAGGGGGAGAGCCTATACAACAGGTTCCTTATATTTTTTCCTATTTTATTTTTAATTATAAAATTACCACCTTGTTTTCAGTTTGTTCAATATTTTTCTATAAAAAACAGTGAAAACAAAATAAAAAGGTTAATTTTTATGATAAGAGTAAAACTAATCCAAGCAATAAATAACATAAACAATAAGCGAGACTCTTCCAAATATTTTCAATATGCAGCATTAAGATCACTTTGAACTTGCCCAGGAAGAGCTCATACAATTCATTGATGATATTAATATAAGATTAGAGTATTCCCAGCATAGGCTAAGAATTCATATGGTAACAATAACAAAAAGGCTTATGAATTCAAGTTTGTCAGCAGCCAGAGAACTTGAGAAAGAATTCAATGTTTATAGGAAATTCATTGGATTAATATTATATACAGTATGTATTTATGTTGTCTAAAAAGGAAGGAAGCATAAGACAAAAAGGTCAGTGACTTGAAAGTTTAGGCGTTCAAACCTTTTCATGGTCCCAGATGTTTATAATTCCATCTTCGGCACCACTTCCAAATACAGATGATTTAGCAGGATTCCACTGAAACAAGTTGTGTCAAAAATCAAAAAACTAAAATGGCCATAAATGACTTGCACATGTAAATTTTAAACTGCAATTAATATAAGCAAGGCAGGATCTCCCGGCAACCTGCACGCAGAGGACTGGTTCATCATGACCTTCAAATTTATAAACAGGAGACCCAACTCCGCGACTGTTTAGTTTCCGGCGATCAAACATGCGAACTGTGTTATCAGCAGAGCTGAAGCAAAAGCAACAAAAATTAGAATGAAGAGCCAAAGTCCAAAAAAGTTTTCTGAATAAAAGGATCCAACTTCCATGTTAAACCCATTAATGGCATTAAGATACGCAGGAACTAATTAAACAGAAAAAAGAAAGATCAGAAAGGCATATAAATCTTAATCCATGTTCATTCAAAAAACCGGGAGCAAGGTATACCCAGTCAGAATAAAATTGATATCATGAGTATTCCAATCAACACAGTGTACATCTCCATCATGTGCCTTCTCAACCTGCGTAAAAAAAACTATGCAAAATAAGGAAAGCAGAAACAACATATTCAGGTCTAAATTAGAAATGTTTCATAGCAGTAGTTAACAAATACAAAGGATGAGATCATATAAAAAATTGAAATGAATTTACAAATATGCAAAATTCTACACATCAGGAAAGCCTGAATTAAGGAATAAGGCAACAAGCTGTATTAACCTCTTTTTCCTCTTAGAAGAAATACAGGTAACAAAGATTAGTTTTGCCATACATAAAAATTATAAATAATAATAGATATGTACAACCAAGGATATGCGCATTAATAATGAATAAAGCAGCACAAATTGAGAAGAACAGATTCATTCAAACCTTGAGAGCTGGAAAAGATCCAACACGCGCATCCCAGAGTATGAGACAAGAATCATCACCTACACTACAGAACTCCTGTGCACTGCAATTCACGGCGACGACAATAACACAGGACGAATTTCAGAAAATGATAACATAAAGCCATTGATAATAACTTTTTTTTAAAAACAACTATTAATAATAATTTAATAACAACAATAAAGGGACAAAATGAATCAGCAAGTCAATCCATTAGTATTAGACTGACACCCAAAAAATGGAGTTTGAGCTTGTTATTCAATCTGTTTATTTGTCAGGATTGTAGTCAGGATAGAGTGCTGGTTCGTAGGATCGTATGATCCTGTTGTCCCCACCACATGTGGGTATTGTTTCCAGCCACAGACAATTACTACAAGTAATTGCAAATAGTTTCTACTATGCATGAGGTGAAAATTTCTACTCTAGCAAGGCTATGTTACTAGCTTGCGGTGCAGACCATGTGGAATTCACATTTAGCTTGCTGCAACATTTGACCAAGGAGAATTGGATTCACATTTCCTCGTTTCTCTTATAAATAGAGGCATTGGCATATGAAGGAAATCATCCGAAGCTCAAGAAAGAAATATAGCTTCAGCATTGAGAGAGAAGTGGAAGTTGTGTGAGAGAAAAATAGAGTGTTGAGCAAATCCAGAGAGTGTGGGAAAAATACACCGGGTGGGTATCATCTCTATAACTTCTAGGTGCTATAAAATAATAGCATTTGAATAGGAGTGGGTCTCACGGGAAACACTATATTGTATCTCTTGTGTGTGTAAGAGAGTGGAGAGAATATTGTAATATTCTTAAATATAGTGGAATATTTTTCAGAGTTTGTCCCGTGGTTTTTCCCTTGATATTAGAGGGTTTTCCACGTTAAATATTGGTGTTCAATTTTTTATCGCTACCGCTGCACTGCAAGATCCAATCTCTTTTGGATTTTGGAATTTTAATTCACACTCGCGTTAAGCTCGTCGAGACCAACAGATCCTATGTCCCACGGCATCTCAATCGTGCTTCGACTTTACTCAGGTTCGTTTTTGCTCTGGTTGCTCTCTTTTTCCTCTGTTTTTCCTATTTTGTTGCTTGTTTCCTCTGTTTTTCCTCTATTTTCTCTGTTTTTTTGCTTGGTTCCTCCATTTTTCCTCTATTTACTCTGTTTTTTTCTCTCAACTCTATCAACAACCTACCGATCCTACTTATGAATCGTGTTACAACCCTCGTGTTTAAGATCTTTTACCAGCCTACCGATCCTACTTAAAAAACTCGAACCTGACTACATTCAGGACCCATAACCTGAATCCCTCTTTCAAGTAAATAAAACAGACTTAATTAACAGGCTAAATTCTATCATAACCAGATCAAATATCAAAATTTAGAAGTGCCAAAATTACTATTCTAGTACCAAACAATAGATAGCAATAACATGCAAATGAGTTAGCAGTGAGATATCCATTAACTTCAAATATGTAACACATGATAAGCTATTTACCAAACTCAACCATAAATGATAATAATAATTTAGATACACATAAATTGACACAAGCATGACTAAAACAAGAAACAGCTACCTTGAGGGGCAAAACTGCACATCTTCAACAGTGTCTTTATGACCCCGGTAGACGCCCCTTGCTCCAACAGATGGGCTTTGTGCAGCTTTCTCACTATTTCCCCCAACATTAGAGCCCTCGTTAATATCGGGTCCTTCTTCTGTAGCTAAAGTTGCAATATGATCATGAATACTCCATAACACCACAAGCTTGTCTCTCCCTGTCATTAGGTAATAGGTATTCTCACCAAATCAACAAAATTAATGTAGAATATATGGAGTAAATCATCCAGAAAGAGTAAGAATATTATTGGTTTTTGTTTCCTTGAGATTAAATAAACAGCTAAAATCTAGTATTGTGGGAGCAACATTAGCACAGCTCTATAAGTTCACGACATATAACAAATGTATATTCTATAATTACAATTGTAGCTTGTATTTTTTATATGAACAATTTAAAAGACTGCCTTATTGTATTATTGCTCTTGATGACCTACAAACTTCATGATTAAGAAACATACGTCAATGCAAAATAAACTTTTGACTTCTTTTAAATTGACAAGACAATAAAAAGGACTCAAAATCCAACCTCCGGAAAGAACAAAGGGCTCAGTTGAACACATAGCCAGTGCAAATTCAGCATTATCCTTATGTCCAGTTAATACCTGCAAAATTGTAACCTAAATTTTCATGTGCCTGATTTATGAATAAAGTTATGTTGAAAGCATATCATATTAGGCATAGTGGTGAACTCAAACTCCTAAAATTACTTGGCAACAAAAACAAGTTAACTTGGGAGTACTTAAATATCTAAAAGTTATAATGTCTTGCGATTCTTGGAAATAGCCAGTAGACGTTTATTCTTAGGCTCTGTTGGATTGACTTATTTGAACTTAGATATTGGCATAAGAACCTTAGACCATTTGGAACTGCTTATACAAACAACTTATGACACGTGTATAAGTTGTTTTTAGCTTATTCCATAAGCTCTCCATGATAGCTCATGAAAACAGTTTATAACATGAAAATTGTTTGACTTTATATGACCTTTTGTTATAGAAATAGTTTATACACAAGCACTTATATGATAAGTGTTTATGCCATAAACTCTTAATTACGTTGTTTATCCAAACAAGGATAGCCTAGACTCTTGTGACAGTAACAAATAGTTATATGACATGTTAATTTAAATAAAAGGTAACTTGGTCAGAATGTTGATTTCTAAAGCAACTTTGACAAAATAACTAAATCAGAAAACAAAAATACAAACCAAGTCTGGGATGGAAGTGGGAGCATCCAGAGCAGCATTATTCCGGTTAGGTTGAGATTCAACATTCCAAATCATTACCTGTTAATACAAAAAATCAATTACATTTCCATCAATGAAAATGAGAATAAATATACAAAGTTCATAAGATTGTAATCTGACAGAGAAAATGAATTAGAATAAAAAGGCAGACTTTGCTTACATTTGGACTATCTGTATGTGTGGCAACTATATTAGTATTTGACGGGAGTTCCCTGATTCTATTTACCTGAAACACATTATAAATGTATCAGTAAACAACCCAAATGTTCAATTTCGGGGTAATAATAATGCATCCTTTTTATTAATAATAATGCTTTAGTGACTTGATGAGCGTTAATTAATTACGCCTTTGTTTGGTTCCGCGTTTGCTGCCAAATTCTCGCATTGCAATGACTGATCCACCGTGAACTCCTGAAGCAATAAAACTGAGCTTCTGTGTTGACGTGAATCTTTACCGTGATTTTCATTGTCGTGCCATAGAACCAAACAAACAAAAAGTGTATGTTTCACTTTTGGAAGAGTGTAAAATCAATTTTAACATGTTTCGTTGCTTAATGAGCATTATTTATTGCTAGAATTTAAATCTTTTGATTCTAGAACAAATTTTTAGACTCAAGTTTTGGTTCAACTCACACTTCTACTTCTACATGAATATATCCAAAATATAAATCACTTTACCTTCAACTCACTTTTAGACAGTCAATTTCACGTAGTGCATGTTTGGTTTGAGGTGGCAAAAAAATTGTTTTTTCAATAAATTGATTTCATTTGAAATTAAGTTGAATGTGAGTTGAACAATAAATTCCAGTGTAAAAATCACGTTTTGACTCAAGCTACAAACCCTAACTTCAAGATAGAATCAATTCTGGAGACAAAATCAATTCTACTTGAGAGCAACCAATCATGTAAAAATAAATTTTACACCTCCAAAATCAATTCTAACTGCCCAAACATTAATTTTGAATTAATTGATTTCATAAATTGTCTCACTTAAAAGCGAGTTCAACTTAAAGTAATATATGTTTGAATACATTTACTTAAATGTGAGTTGAACAATACATTTCAATGTAGAAATCATGATCAGACTCAAACTACAAACCCTAGCAAAATCAATTCTACCGGCGTGTCCTGGTGTCAGACACGTGACACTTGTAATTACACTGAATTATGTGATTTTTTCAAATTATTAGCTGTGTCGGCGTGTCAGTGTCCGTATCCGTGCTTCATAGGCTATAACATAATCAATTTTGATCACCGCAGAACCAAACAAAGTAATACATAGAATAAAACAGAAAAAACAAAAAAGTGAAAATTTAAAAACCTCACCTCACCAGGATGAAGAATAGTTTTAACCTTCTTAACAAAGGGCGAACGCGCCTCTTCATTAAACATAGCAATATGTTCAGCAGCAGCAACCCTAGGTTTAACAATTTCACAAGTAGCAATAACAAGGGTATTGGGAGCAGTTCCATCAGTTTGTTCGGAAAGATAAAGACGATGACGATTCTTGTAAGTAGCATGATCAAGAAGTGAACCCCAACGGCATGATTGTGATGGCCATACCAGATTGTGATTTGCTAGCCAGTCGTACAGAACTGGAACGAGTGACTTCCATTGACCGTATCTTTCTTCGATTGAGAGTGGGGTTCTTGAGATTGTTCCCTCTTTCTTTGATTCATTCATCTTCCCCCCCTTATTTCTCTCTCTCTCTCTCATAGTTTTAAAACTCGGCTCGGCCATTGACTCGGCAGGGGTACTGGGTCAATGGTCGAACCATTGGGTCTTCGGTTGAACCGCATGACTGAACCGGATCAACTCGGATAACTCGGTAAGATAACCCGGTCTTGAGATTAAATTTATATAGATATTTAAGCGGATTAAATCTGATTTAATTGGTGACTGAATCACTTTAAAAACTATAAACCTACCAATTGTCAACTCATCAAAAT
>Ga0228711_1000792_pt1 | contig 42353 bp, 18 predicted proteins | sample MedpolnodulmetaG_2_FD_177996 | JGI IMG/M metagenome (GOLD analysis project Ga0228711, IMG submission 177996) | Root nodule microbial communities from Medicago polymorpha collected in Santa Monica, California, United States - brown nodules | ecosystem: Host-associated > Plants > Roots > Nodule...
AAGAGATAAATTAAATCTAGGGTTAATATAGCAAAGTCATGCGAAAAAATTAGGTTAAATCTAGGGTTAATACTGCGTCACGGGTTAACTTTTAGAAATAAGAGATGACATTTTGCATAAATTAAATATAGGGTTAATATAGTAAAGTCACGCAAAAAAATTAGGTTAAATCTAGGGTTAATACTGCGTCACGGGTTAACTTTTAGAAATAAGAGATAAGAGATGACGTTTTACATAAATTAAATCTAAGGTTAATATAGTAAAGTCACGCGAAAAAATTAGGTTAAATCTAGGGTTAATACTGGGTCACGAGTTAACTTTTATAAATAAGAGATGACATTTTACATAAATTAAATCTAGGGTTAATTTAGTAAAGTCTCGCGACAAAATTAGGTTAAATCTAGGGTTAAAACTACGTCACGGGTTAACTTTTAGAAATAAGAGATAAATTAAATCTAGGGTTAATATAGCAAAGTCATGCGAAAAAATTAGGTTAAATCTAGGGTTAATATTGCGTCCCGGGTTAACTTTTAGAAATAAGAGATGACATTTTACATAAATTAAATCTAGGGTTAATTTAGTAAAGTCTCGCGAAAAAATTAGGTTAAATCTAGGGTTAAAACTACGTCACGGGTTAACTTTTAGAAATAAGAGATAAATTAAATCTAGGGTTAATATAGCAAAGTCATGCGAAAAAATTAGGTTAAATCTAGGGTTAATACTGCGTCACGGGTTAACTTTTAGAAATAAGAGATGACATTTTGCATAAATTAAATCTAGGGTTAATATAGTAAAGTCACGCGAAAAAATTAGGTTAAACCTAAGGTTAATACTGGGTCACGGGTTAACTTTTAGAAATAAGAGATAACGAATAATTCCTAGATGGACAATAAAATTTGGTCCAAGTCTTGTTCAAAAAAAAATTGGTCCAAGTCTTTCAACACACTCAAAAATAAATAAATAAATAAGTATTTTTTAAATAATTATGTAACATGCATTTTTATAAGAGTGTGACCGGATAATGTGTCTAAATCATTATGTCTACACTTTTTTTTTTTAGGGAAAATCGTTATGTCTACCTAGTAGTTGCTCTTTAGTAATTGTTTATGATAAGTGGATGGTTTTTGTTTTTGAAGAAATGACAAATTGATGATACATGTGTGGTTTGTGAAAATTTGATGGACACAAAAATGCAATTTTTCTTCGTGTGTCCTAAAGCTACAAGTTGTTGAAAACTCGTGAAGCTTGATAACCTTGTCCGCAGAGGCAGATCTAGGACTAAAAAAATTTGTGACTAAAATAATATTGTCAAAAAAAATTGGCACAAATTTATAAATAAAGGTGGCACAACCCTAAAAAAAAGGTGGCACGAATATTCATTTTAAATTTGTTTCAAGTGAGATTTGAATTTTGTTCTTTATATTACAAAATCTAACACCTCGTGGATGTTTCATTTTTTGTTACTATGATTTATTTTTATTTTTCTACATGTTACGATGTTACTATTTTAATTTTGAAAAAGTTATAAAAATTTAAGGCTTTATTAAGGTTTTGTTCCTCTATTTTCACTCACTTACATAATTGGTCACCTTATTATAAAATCAATTAGTTTTGCTCTCTCTTTCATTTTTTAACTTAAAAGTGTGAAGGAGGAGTGGGTACCAAGTTTGAAAGTTGAATTTCAAGGAGTGCAGGAAGGAGGAGTGGGCACAAATCGTTGGTTGAGAAGACAAGGAACAGGTACAAGAGAGCACGGAGCTGAAGAGCGTCTAAGTTGCAAAAAGATTCATAGTCGTGTTGGAAGGGTTAAAATTGGCAGAAATCCTGACACAAAGGGTCTGATCTTTGCAAAATACATTGGTGCACAAAATTGCAGCAATGAATGGATTTGTTTTGATCCTTTTAGTGCAAATTTTAATGCATGGCCAGTCACGAAAACCACAGCTGCTAATTCATGAACAACCACGCTGCAATAGACAGGACCTGGTGCAACTATTGTTGCTCGTGTTGAAGAGGAAGGGGATGAGGCTAGAATTGCTAGGTTGATTCGAGAAGCAAGGTTGAAGAATCCAATACCAGCCATGGAAATTCCAAATTTTGCAACCAATGCAAACAGAACTGTTCTTATGCAACAACCAAACATTAATCTAGGTGTCACCTTGGTAAACTCTCAAACTTTCAACATATTATCACATCACATATATTTCTTTCTCTCTTAGGTTCTGTTTGGATAACCTAAAACTAACGGAACGGAATGGAGTGGAATGAGACGGAACGGAATGGAGCGGAATGAGACGGAACGGGATGGAATAAAAATTTCATTCCACTGTTTGGATATTTAAAGACGGAATGAAACTAATTTCCCACACCATTGTTTGGAAAGTGAACGGAACGGAAGATGTTTAACTTTTTTATTCCATTTTTACCTTTTAGTTTAATAATATCAATTTATAATCAATATATATTTATTTTGGCATCAAGTAACACCATAATAAACAAGTACATAATGAACATGGGTAATAGAAAAAAATGTTCAGTACTGATCAGTTAGAATAAACTTCATAATAAGCATAAACAAAAAAAAAACATATAATACTAATGGGTTAGAACTGAAGATAATTGTGCAGGGCATAACAATGGTTCCTACATAATTTACCTTTGTTGCATAATAATTTGCCAGTCAATTCCTCTGCGGCAGTAAGTAAACTTGTGGGAAACAAAATGGGAAAGATTTAGTATGAAGTATGGGAGAGACAAGAAGAAAGAAGACACGGTGAACAAAAGAAGAAAAAATTAACAAAGAAAGGAGGGGCAGTAGTTGATGAAATAGAAAAGGCAGGGGCATAGTTGTCATTGTATTATTTATGTATTCCATGTTAAATATTTTGGATTTAATTTAATTAATTATTAAATATAAATGTACGGTGACATCGATTGCAAGCCATCTTTGAAAATTGAATATTATAAAAACACAACTGCCATAAACATGTATAGTTCCATGATACACACACAATTCTGTTATCCATGTTTATCAACGATTTTTTTTTTCTTATTTAAATCTGTGTATATGCATGAAAACCAATTGATTTCAATATTCACTTGATTCTATGATATCAACACGTCAGATTCATGTAATTTTGTTTAACTGCAATATTTACTATACAAAACAAGATTCAATAAATTTGTGATTCATGTATTCTTTGTTTGTCGTAACTGCTTTCTGCCGACTGCTGCACCCTGTACCTAGAGAGACCCAACCGAGTCATTTGCGGGTCGGGTCGGTCCGTTTTCAATTTCATTAATAAAAATAAAAATAAAAAGAATAAAAAATAAATAGGTCAGGTGCATAACCGTCCAGCGCGTGTAACATACGCGCGCACTATCTCTGAGACCTGACACAAAATAGTAGGCATGTGTTCATACCCACGTTTTACCTCTTGTGCATACCTGTGCAAGTAACTGAAAAGCATATGTTGCTTGTGTTGTCTATTAACACACAAACCAACAACAGTAGTGCCTCAATTGAAATGTTTATGTGGGCCTGTTTTAAATTTTAAAAGGATTATAATAATTAAAATACATTTAGGCCAGGTCTATGTTTGATATAAATTTATAAAATTCTTTTGAGCATAGATATTGTCAATTTGTACAATTGTAACTTTTCCTATTGCAGGTGCAGTTGTACAAGTTATGTATATTACTTGTGTAAATAAAATATATTCTATAACAATTAATTCATTAATATTAATGGTAACTAAATCCTATCGTTATATTATTATTAATATAAATTCTAAATAAATAGTTTTATTGTTTGCCTCTGAAAATTATATTCTTATTTTTGCTGTATGAAAATGTTAAGAATTTTCCTTATTTTTATTGGACACTTATGAGAAATCTGACTCACTCTCAAACTTGAGATTGATATGTCAATGAGGAATTTTATATCCTTAATTAACTAGTAAATATTATATTATTTGAAATAAAATTTTAATTCTATTGTACCCAAATACTTGGAAGATTTGATCTATTCTATACCTAAAATTTGGGATTTGTTGATACCCTCAATATTATTTATTAAGTCAGGATTAAATTTACTATTGTAGTATATATATTATGGGTTTTCAAAACCTTGTCAAATCTTGAAAAGATCATATCAATTAAACTGAGAATAATTTCTTTCATTTTATGAAAAGATCTTGAAAATCTTGCGACATAAATAAATCTGGACATTCTGGACATTTTCTCTAATCTAGACCTGTAATTTATTACCCTAAAATTTGTGACCAATTTTATTAATTCTTTAATTATGTGTCTTGTGGCAATTAAATATTTAGATCACAAATATATTAATTATATAGGGAATAAAGCATTGTTACATTTCTTATGGTAAAATTCTAATTATTAATTAAAATTTGTACGCCTCATTGTTGTTTATCAGCCAAAAATTACCAAAACAACTTATTAAAAATTGGGGGCAATTTTAAACCAAGTATCATCCTTATGTCCAAATTCTTATATAAATCATATTGATTTATAATTAAAGTCTCTGATATGTTTATTTATAATTGCTTATTATGTATTCATGATTATTTTGAAATGGCTATATTATAAGATATTCTCGTCAAGTCATCAAAAGTCATTGACTCTAAGTATAAGGATGAATGTCACACTCTATAAAGTAAGTAGTGATTTAGTTATTTTCAACCTCTTGTGACTTATTATTGCACATATAAAGAAATTTATTTATTCTTCTCTTTTGTTGTGCAACTATTATATCATATATAAAAGTGGGATTCTTTTTCAGAATATTCTAAGCAGAACTCTATAATTAATTTATATTGTTTTCTTACTATAATACTCCATATTTGTATTTATATTCTTTCTAATCTACGTTGGGAGTATTTAAAATTTAATTTTAAGAGTTCTATTCTGGATAAAATACAAAATTACTTGACACACTTTTATTTTGAATAATAACTCTTGTTATTATAATGTTTCATATAAATAAATTCTAAAGTCATATTTATGTTCTAAAGTCATATTTATGATTTGCTAATTTAAAATATTAAGCAAGTCTTTCTTTTTTTGAATATGACTGATGTTGAGTAAATTAAGTACAATTGTTTATGAATGATATTTTATTATATTCTCTTAAGCATAAACATTACTGATTTGTATAGTTGTAATCTCACCTATCGTGGATACAATTATGCAAATTTAGCATTATATTAGTGACAGTCATACCCTATCAGTGTGTTGTTATTAATATAATTGTTGTTATTCAATGTACCTTCATTTTTATACTTATGTTAAATATAATTAGAATACCCTATCAATATTTAAATTTTTTGAGACATAAAAATTGTACATTGTGATAGCGATGTTATACTTCTCAATTATTATCCTTAAGGTCGTCGAATGATATTACAATAAGTAAGTTACTCTTATTAAAAGACATGTTGCAAACTATATAAATTTTGCAATCCAATATATTCTAATTTTGAATTAAGTTTCTATTTCAATTTTATTTTATTTGTATATAAATATTTAATTTGGATTGCTACTATCCCTTTGTTATGTGAGTGACGGATATACCCTATCAGTGTGACGTTACTTAACATGATTATTTTATGATAGAGAAATAGTTGAACATTTTTTATTTAAAATATCTTTCAATCTTTTTAATTTAACTATATTATTTATTCTCTATCAAGTGGGAGAATCATTATTATGTTTGTGTAACGTGATGGACATACTCTATCGGTATGACATTACTTAAGATAATCTTCCTTAGTGGGTAAGAAAAATACCTTATTAGTTTAACTATCATTCTTCATTCTCCATCAATTGGAGAAAATATCATTCTTTAACAAGCGAGGGTAAATTCTACATGTCAATTAACTAAATTCCGTGAACAAATATATTTATTTATTCCATGACTCTAGATATAAAATTATTGCAGAGACTTATATTGAATATTTAATTATATTATTTTCTCATAAATTATTAAACACTTCCATATCCTTATCCTGTTATATTATTGTTAACTTATTTAGTAAAAAGCAATATGTCAAAATCCCAAAATTTTTAACAACTCCATTGAAAAAAAAATTATTTATACATTATTCTAAATAATTATAAATGGTATATTTGGGATATTTACTTTTACCATTTTCACTATATTTTGACATACTTTATATTATTGCTATTCTTTAATACTTCTGGAAGTTTATGACTATTTTCTTTTATACCCTCAATAACAATAAAATATAAGTCTCGTGTATTTTCGCTGTGTGTAACCTAATTTTCTCTCAAATGTATGTAAGTATAATTGTAGCATTTGAGTTTTGGGTGAGTTACTAAAATTGTGAATAGAGTCTCATATTCTATTTTATAATACTATAGACTTATCTCACTCATAAAGGAGACATTGTGTCATCAAATTCTTAAATGAAAATTTACATTCTCCTTAATTTAAATGCAGAATATGTGGTTAACTACGAAACTCAATTCTTTATAGGCTAAAATATGGTTTTGGTCCCTGCAAATATGTCTCGTTTTGGTTTTAGTCCCTGTAATTTTTTTTTGTTGTTTTTGGTCCCTGCAAATATGTCTCGTTTTGGTTTTGGTCCCTGACCCCACTTTAGTGATGATTTGCACACGTGGCACATGATGACTGAACCCATTCATTAGAAAAATAGTCCCTGCAAAATCTTTTGATTTTTAAAAAGGTCCCTGCAAAATATTTTAGCCTTCTTTATAATATCTTCCATTAATAGATTACATATTCATGGGATTCTATACTATCATTGAGTTACCACTTGTGTTAATAATTCTGCTATATTCATGTGCAAAGTATGTGGTTGATTTCATGGAATTCTATTAGTTAAAATTATATAACCACTTACGTTGATAATCTTGCACTAGTAATCAGGTTTCCACTGTTAAATATTATATTATTAAAATATTTCTATATATCAGTGATCATTAATGAGAATCACACTTACTCTTGTTTATATATGTCTGGGAGTGTGTACACAACACTTTATACTATGAGCTCAAATGAGAAATTTTACTATTGTTTATATATATGTGAGATCAAGTGAAATGTGTACACAATATTATATAAATACACTTTAAAATTCTCGTCATTGTCATATACTCTTGCACACACTATAAAATATGACATAGCTTAAGAGACTTTAAACTTTAGTCTCATTCTATAATATTGAGATATATATTAAAATTATTTAAGTATCATAATTTGATTCTTAAGTCAATTTTGTTGGAATATGCACTATAACTTCTTAGCATGCAAATATATATTGTGCTTCTCTTTTACCAACATTCCACATTTTCTAAGGTCATAAATAATAAGTACAATGTATAATATTAATACTCGTATCAAGTATGATATTGTGTTCTTGAAGTACTTATAAACTGAAATAATCATAAATGTTCTTTCAATATCGACATTTTAGTGACCACGTTAATCCACACCTTTTTTCTTCTTTAAACTAAGTGTCTATGTTAATCCAATTTGGAGATTCTTGAATTTCCTATTTTTATTTTTATGGATTTTCATAGTCACATTTTTGTTAAAACTTGGATTAATTGAATGTCGTGGAACATTTATTGATTTTTGACTAAATGTAATTACACTCTCTTAATAGGTTATCCCTATAAGTAATCACCATTCTTATAACTATGTGGATATATGACTTCTATAAAATTGAAAACTCATTGGCAGAACTACTAACCACAGACTTATATATATGAGTATTGTAACTTAATCAGTCTATGATATTTTGGGTTAGTGGGAGTTTTATTATAGCATTTTGTATGCATGGACCTTTATTGGATTACAAATTCTCAATTTATAATGTTAATCCATATTCTTTATTCTATGTGAAATATAAGGTTTAACATGTACGATTTTGTTTGCCCTATCGAATTCAATTTTCTGCATTGTTGAATTTTGTGTTTCTTATACTATGACAAGTACTATTATAAATATTTGATATACTTCTACCGTATTCTTATATTTTTTTTTAATATTTAATTAAAGTAATCCAAGTGGGAGATTCTTAAATATTTTGGATTTACTTTAATTAATTATTAAAATATAAATGTATTATATAATATTAAATATTTAATGTTATTATACTTGGTATTTATATTGGGTTTATTGTGAACGGACCGTGATGGGTTGGACCCTTCTTATTAGTTAGTCCATTTGAGAGGTCACTGCCTCCACTGATGAGTATATAAGCTAACTATCCCATTAGGTTAACCATGCTGAAAGCAGAAAAAATGCTCTATCAATCAGGCGGGCAGAAGCATCTCTCAAACCCAATTCTCTTTCAACTCTCCATGGATGCTTCAAACTATTCAAGGTACACGTCTATGTTGTCAATTAATATTGTTTGATAACATGCTATAATTCATATCTATGATTTTGGTAATATGTTAAAACCCTTTCATTCCATTCCATTGGATACACCCCAAATAGGGGAGAATGAAAAATTGGCTTAATGGATGGCATTGGATGGAATGAGTTCCATCACACTCCATTCCATTCCATTCCTTTTTTGCAAAATCAAACAATGGAACATGGTTTTATCCCACTCCATTCCATTCCACCACTCTCCATCAATCCAAACATAACCTTAAGGTGTAGAGTGGATGTTTGGATGTCCAAATATTATTTTCCATAAAAAATGCTCCTCTTTAAAAAACGATACTAAAAATATACTCTTGGTAACTTAAATTATTGATTTAGAAATTTTCATTTAAAAAAAAGTGTTGATGTAGAGTATAGTTGTATATAGCCTCCCAAATACAACGGCTAGAATTAGGGGTGTTCATGGGTGGGTTTGGGTTGGGTTTGACCATACCGAAAATCAAACCAAATAGGGCACTCCGATTTGGGTGAGGTAAAATAACCATCCGTTATACTATTGGGTGGGTTTGGGCAAACCCACTGATTTTTGGGTTGGGTTGGATTAGGTAATGGGTTACCTAACTTATTTTTTTATTTTTTTAATATTAAATAACTAAATGACAAGTCCTCATAATTTTGTTTTAAAATAGTACTCTACTTTTTAATTTTCTTAAAAAAAATGTTTAACTTATTTTACTATAATTTTATGCATCATAGAATATTAAATAATAAAGTCTATCATAAAATACTTGCAACAAACTAAATTTGCATGACATAAAATTGCATTAGTATCAAAATAACCAAAAAGTGCAACATATTAATTTGTAGCTCTAGTATGTTTTGATTTTCAATATGTAGGGTACAATGTGTATGTTTTGGAAATATAACTTTCTTCAACACTATAAAAATAAAGAAAAAAAATATTAACATTATTTAGTAAATGAGTTTTTTTGGGTTTGGGTCTGGTTTTACTTGAAACCCATTTATTTTTATGGGTTTTTCATTTTTAGAAATCATACCCACCCAATTACCCAACCCAACCCATTTTTTTGAGTTTTTTGCTGGGTTTGACCGGATTTTCTGGGTTGACCCAACCCATGAACACCCCTAGCTAGAACTAAAATCTTGAGACAAGAGTTATATGTTAGCCTAAAAACTTGGACGAAGTAAAAACTTATGAGTTTGTGAAATTATGAGTCATGAATACACATACATGCCTTTTAATATGTGTGGAAATTTGTTATATCCGTGGATAGTTTTATAATATTTGTTTTTAAGTCGTTTTTTATAAACAAATAAATTGAATCTATAGTTATTCATGAAAATTTGTTAGACTTGCGACGATCATTATCCGTATTTTTTTTTAACAAATTAATTAACTTCACAGTTATTTGTGGAAATTAGTTACAATTATGATGACCATTATCCATAATTAATTAAATTTTGCAAAATGACCATTATCCACATAAAATTAAGTAGATTATGAAATTTTGCTGTACTTCAACTTTCATATATTGTTAGTAGATAATTAATTTTTAAAAAATAAATAAACTAGTTTCATAGTTAACTGTAAAAATTAGTTACACTACTGATAAGCATTATCTTTAATTAATTTATTAAAAATAAAAAAATTAAATTTTGTAAAATGACCATTATGCACATAAAATTAAAGAGATCATGAGTATTAATAAGGACGATAATGAAATTTTGTTGTACTTTACTTTTTATACATTGTTAGTAGATATTGTTAGTAGATTAAAAAACAAATAATGTTTTAAAGTATTTCAAAGACTTATTAATTTTCCATCCTTCCTAAAAAAAATAAAAATTGCATTCCAAAAAACAAATATACGTGGAAATTTGTTACATACATGGATAGTTCCATAATGTTTGTTTTTAAGTCATTTTTTATAAAACAAATAAATTGACTCTATAGTTATCCATGAAAATTTGTTAGACTTGCGATAATCATTATCCGTAATTTTTTGAACATATTAATTAATTTCATAGTTATCCATGAAAATTAGTTACATTTGTGATGTCCATTATCCATAATTAATTAAATTTTGCAAAATGACCATTATGCACATAAAATTAAGTAGATCATGAGTTTTAAAGAGGATGATTATGAAATTTTGCTGTACTTCAACTTTCTTATATTACAAGCCAAAATAGTAGACAAGTAAATTAAATTTTACAAAATAACCATTATGCACATAAATATAGGAGATCATTAATTTTAATAAGGACGATTATGAAATTTTGCTAATTTTTCTGACAATTTTTTTTGTTGCACTTGTGATGATCATTACCCGTAGCTAATTTTTTAAAAAATAAATAAATTATTTTCATAGTTATCTGTGGAAATTGGTTACACTTGTGATGACCATTATCTGTAATTAATTTTTTTAAAAAATAAAGAAATTAAATTTTGCAAAATGATGATTATGCACATAAATATAGGAGATCATAAATTTTAATAAGGACGATTATGCAATTTTGCTAATTTTTTTTGACAAAAAATATCTGTTACACTTGTCAATGATCATTATCCGTAGCTAATTTTTTTTAAAAAAACAACGGTACATGATGGGGGTTCATCGGGGTGCCAACCTAGTTGGGATGTCGTTGCTTCCCCATGTTGAATGACCTTCCTTCTATCTTAGCGATTTTTTTTAAAACATAATTTTTTTTCATAACTATATGTGGAAATTGGTTACACCTGTGACTACCATTATCCGTAATTAATTTTTTGAAAAATAAATAAATAAAATTTTGCAAAATGACCATCATGCACATAAAATTAAGGAGATCTAGAGTTTTAATAAGGATGTTTATGAAATTTTACTATTTTTTTACAAAAAAAATTGGTTACACTTGTGATGACTATTATCCGTAGGTAATATTTTAAAAAACAAATAAGTTAGCTTCATTGTTATCCATGGAAATTGGTTACATTTGTAATGATGATTATCCGTAATTAATTTTTTAAAAACAATTAAATTAAATTTTGCAAAATGACCATTGTGCACATGATATTAAGGATCATGAGTTTTAATAAGAACGATTATGAAATTTTGCTTTTCTTCAATTTTTATATATTGTTATTGCTAGTAGATATATATTGTTATTGTTAGTAGATTATTAGTAGATACCTTTTTTAAAAAAATAAATAAAATTACTTTTAGAATTAATAGAAAATATTATTACTGTACATATATAATTCATATAGAATTAGAATGCTAAAAAAATTATTACTCGGATTGATTGAATATCCATTCTTTTTTTTTTACAAGAATATCCATTCATTTAAAATATGATAATGGATGAATTAGATTGTACTTTATTTTTTAGTGGGTGAATTAAATTGGATATATTTAATTTAACTAATTTTTAGTGGATCTTCCATTTTGTTGAATTTGTTTGGAAAGAAGCTGACCCGGGTAATTTTCGCGTTTTGAATTTTCATTCCCCTTTGGCAATTACTCATCACGCGCGCAAAGAGGAGGATTCTCTTCCCCCCCTATAAAACAAACCAAAACAAACCCTCACACACACACACTCAACACAAACTGCGTGAACTCTCTCAAACGCTTCTCACGTTTCCGCCATGGATCTCACCTCGCTCAAACTCATCTCCGATATCGGAACTGAACTCGCTCAACAAACTCGTCCGAACAAAGACTCCATCGTCAAATCTCTTCGCGTAAGCTTCGTTTCTTGCACTCGCTTTTGATTTCGATGATTTGTTTCTGAATTTGTGAATTTCGAATTTGTTCTTGTTTTCACTTTTTGAAAACCTAATTCGGTAATTTGTTTCTGAATTCGTGCGATTGATTGTGTTGATTTTTTGTGGTTGAATTTGTAACTCTAATTATGCAGTGTATAAATTTGTAATGCACTTCTTGTTTTGATTTTAAGTGGTTGAATTTGGTTAGTTTGATATTTAGTTGAATAATTAGTTAATTCTTGTTGAGTGTTTAACTTAATTCGTGGTTTCATTGAAACTGATTTTAGTTTATTTTCTCAATTTTATCATGTTCTTCATTGCAAATTAAAAAAAAAATGTAGTCATATCAAGATGATGCGTGAGGAATTATTAACTATGAAATATTGTCACGGACACTGTCACGTCCGCACTGGTAGTAATTTAAGAAAATGATAAAATTGAATGAAATAAAACGTGTTTGTGTCAGACACAGGATACGACACTGACACGTCAACACTGGTAGAAATTTAAGAAAATGATAAAATTGAATGAAATAAAATGTTTGTGTTGGACACCAGACACTGACACTGGTAGTAATTTAAGAAAATGTCAAAATTGAATGTAATCAGATGTGTCAGTGTTGCACATGTGTCATATACTGGATAGCCTTCGATCTAAAATGTCAGTGCAATAGAGATTATTAATAGTATTAGAGAAAAGGGAACATGCATGATCATTGTACACTAATTTTATAGTGATGTCCAATGTGAATCCACCATTTTGCAGTTATTTTTAAATTGTGGTTACACAATAGACTTACTTGGCAATAACATGAGTTTTCATCTATGAAGCACAGACACATACACAAGGCACGTCACTGACACGTCAACGTCAACGTCAACATCAGTAGTAATTTGAGAAAATGATATAACTGAATGTACTCAGATGTGTTGGTGTTGTGTCGCTGTTGGACAAGGATATGTGTCGATACCAGTGCAACAAAGGTTTTCATTGGATGCAGGTGTAAAATAGCTTTACACTAACGACATGCATCTCCATTAAACTTTTATTCACTGTTAATTTTAAGCTCTTATGCAGAAAGCTGCAAATGTTTTGTCTACGTTAGACCAGTCTCCTCAGCCGCGAACAGCCAAAGAAGTAAAAGCTATGAAGAAACGAGAAGATGCTCTGAAGCCACTGATAGATGCTGTGGTTTGTGGCGGTCTTCTTCAGCATGGGGATAAGGATGTCAAGCTTCTTGTTGCCCTTTGCGTCACTGAATTATTTCGAATCAAGGCTCCTGAACCTCCTTTTGAAGACAAGCATTTGAGGGTACTTGTTAATTATGCATATCTAACATTAATTGAAACTCGAGTTTGTGATTGTGAAGGTTTCTTTTCTTTCCATTTTTTTCTCACCTTTTTTCTGTATAAACATATTTGTTCTTTGATTTCAGGATGTATTTAAACTCATTATTGGTTTGTTTGCGGATCTGGCCGACACTAAAAATTCATTATTTCCAAAAAGGTTTAAAGTATTAGATACTGTGGCTCAATTGAAGTGTTGCTTATTAATGCTGGAGATTGACTGCATAGACCTTGTTCTCGAGATGTTCAACGTTTTCTTCTCAGTTGTGAGGTTGAGATTTATCTCTACATTCTCTTGCACTCTCTCATCCCCTCCTCGTGCTTAATTGTTTAACTCAATTTCTGAGCTTGTTATTTAATTGGGAAATCAACCTCTCTCTTTGCTTTTGTTTGATTCCTAGAAAGTCTTTATGTTTGGTACTGAAAGTGTTGATTTGCGAGACTAAAGTATTAATTTTTTACACTATAGTGAATTGGTCATACATTATCTGTTTTCCCTAAACAATATCATAAGTGATGGGGTGCGGTAGTTGGTGGGAGGCTGTAGTTTGACCTTAGTAACTACAGAAAATCAGTCCGGTAACGATTGTTAATTTTAATGCAAGAGTTAATGGAACCTAATCTACTTTGCCCTTTTTTGCAGGGATCATCACGATGAGAGTTTGATTAATGCCATGACTTCTATTATGATAACCATTTTGAATGAGAGCGAGGAAGCTTCTCAGAAACTATTAGAAGTGATTTTACGAAATCTTATAAAGCGAAAAAAAGTAAGAGCCCGTTTTCACTTTCATTGTAAGCTTAGAGCCTGTTTGTTATAGCTTTTTTAAGGAAAAAATCACTTATTTTAAAAAAATAATCATTTTTAAGAGTATTGTATCCGTTTGTTACAAATTTTAAAAAAAATCAGAATCTAAAAACAGCTTCAAATGAGAAGCTGTTAGGAGCAGCTTAAAATAAAATAGATTTTTTTTAGAGGAGAGAGAAAATATAATTTAAAAGATTGAATTAATTTTGTAACAAAAAATTCCTTTTATATAGTTGTATCCAAACAAACCAGATTATTTGTTTAAAAAAAGTGATTTTTATTATAGTAAACAAACCCAAAATAGATTCTGATTTTTCATATAATCTCTAAAATATAATCTCTAAATTATTTTATATGAAAATCACTTTTATTTTAATCCGTAACAAACGGGCCCTTAGTATACATCTTTAGTTTTCTAATACTTCTTTCATGATAAACAAGCTTTGTATGAGAAGTTGGTTGTGATATCAAATATTGTGTGTAATGCATTCTGTCTATTTGACCATTTTTCTCTCAAGAATGTGACTGTTATCCTGGAATGCTTGACAGACTATTTCTATCCTCTCATTCTCAAGTTAATTAATATAGCAATTTAAATTTCAAATTAATTAATAAGAACACCGTTGCTCATGATTATGTAATAGCAGTTATATATGTATATTTATACTTTGACTTTTTTTTTTGCCAACAGGATCCAACTTGTGCTTCTTATCAACTTGCTGCATCAGTAATTAGAACTTGTGCTCATGAGGATGAGCTGAACACCCTAGTTTGCAGGTTTTTATCTTCTTGTATTTATGACAGAGACGCCGTGGGCTGCGGGCTTAAAGAATTTTACCATGAAATTATCTTTCAAGTTTTTCGGTGTGCGCCTCATATGCTTCTTGCGGTCATTCCCAGCTTAATTGAAGAAATATCGGTATATCCTCCCTTTTAGTCTAGTTTTAAAATTGTATACAAGCTAGGTTCAATTGGTCGAAATCATTTTTTGACATGCTCATTCAGTTTCTTTTCTTCAATTTCGTACTTGCCATTTTTGTATATCTACAATCCAATTTGTAGGCTAATCAGGTTGATATTCGGTTAAAAGCTGTTAATTTGGTGGGGAAACTTTTTGCACTTTCTGAAGACCATGTTGCACAGAAGTTTCATGATCTTTTTGTGGAGTTTTTGAATAGATTTTCTGATACATCTGTGGATGTAAGAATTAGTGCTTTACAATGTGCCAAAGCTGTCTATGTGGCGAATCCTTTTGGGAGAGAATCACTTGAAATCATCTGTAAGCTGCAACAGATATTGTTCTTTTTTTAAATGCCTGTTTCTGTTATATCATTTGGTTCTGTATTCATTTTTCAACGCCCTCATAATTTCATTTTCAACTGGGCAGTTCTGTTTTTAATTTTCAATTCCCTCATAATTTCATCCTAGTAACTACTGATAACCTTTCACCTGAGCAGCTTCTGTTGAAGGCCGATTATTTGACTTTGATGACCGAGTGAGGATGCAGGCGGTTGTTGTTGCCTGTGATATTTGCAGTTCAAACCTGATGTTTGTTCCCTTGAAACTAATGGCTGAAGTCTCTGAAAGACTTAGGGATAAAAAGGCACGTGCTGATGAGTTTATTTGCCTGATCAAGGACACAATACATAATTCTTAACAACCAAAATGCTTTTTCAGGTGTCTGTTAGGAAGAAGGCCTCACAGAAGTTGATGGAAATATATCGAGATTACTGTAAGAAATGTTGTGAAGGAAGCATGGCAATTAATGATCACTTTGAAGCGATTCCATGTAAAGTTTTGATGCTTTGCTATGATAAGGATTGCAAGGAGTTCAGGTCAGCTTATGCACTCCAGATTGCTAGTTGAATTTAAATTTGAGTTCTTTGTTTAATTTTATTTAATTTTATTGAATTTCAGATCCCAGAGCATGGAATTGGTTCTTGCTGATAATCTATTTCCCGAGCATCTTTCTGTTGCGGAAAGGACAAAGCACTGGATACACATGTTTTCTCTTTTCAGTCCTCTTCATGAAAAGGCACTGAATACTATTTTGGTACAAAAGAGAAGGTACCAATACCAATGTGCTATGTTTGAAGGTGAATTTTAGAAATATTTACAAATTATTTTATCTTTCAGGTTGCAGAATGAGATGATAAACTATTTGGCAATACGGAAGAAATTAAAGGTAAAATGCAAGGATTGAGTTTTTTTCTTATAACAAAGGGCAGACCATTGGGCCCTTTTCTATTTAGAGTTGATTGAAATAATAATAAGTTTATTGCACCCAAACTAAATTTATTGAGTATTTAGTAGATGCATGCTATTGTGAGTAATGACAAAGTCAATAGGAAAATAGGATAGTTGTGAACCTCAAGCTATGAAGTCTGGATACTAAAAAAGGGATAAGTATTTGTGTCGGTCTGTCGGACTCGGATGTGTATTGGATGCTAATGCTCGTAGGATACTATCGGATACATATTTCAAAAGTGTCTAATTTTTTAATTATTTTTAAAAAGTGGTTATTGTATACGTTTGAGATACATCATGGCATGATTGTATACATCTTTGTTGAAAGAAAAGAAGCTCTCCCTCGTAAACAAAGCGAAACTCCACAACTTTTATGATCACAAGTATCTTTTAGTAAACTGTGATCACAGGTATCATTATAGTATACATTAATGAGGAATGATCAATGTCTCTTGTCATTATACATTAATGAGAAATAATCAATGCATTTTTCATTTGTTAAAAGTTTTTTATTATTTATAAATTTTTTCTACCGTTTCTAATTCGTACAGTATCTTGGATTTAAAAAATTTCATGTATTCACATATCCACGTCCATGGTAGTTAAAATCTTAATTTTAATCTTAAAACCTTATGATTTTGCAATTATACTTGCCTTCAACAATTATGAGTATATGTAAAATCTTATTTTGGTGGAATCCTGTATAATCTACTTTTCTTTGAAATGATTCTACGATTATGGTCATGGTGGTGGAACTACAGAAGGCAACTTTAGTTGTTGTTTTGTTTGAGACTTATGAGTCGATTTAACGTTTTAATTACATAAGTATTTCAAGTGTTATGCTGCTGTTATGTGAGTGTTGGTGTTTTAATAACGTGGAACTAGAATGTTGGTTCTCTTGGCAGCAGAAGAATAATAAGGGTTTGGAGAGTAATGGTTTGGTCTGCTTACATGCTTCTTATGATTTAATTTAATAAGTACAGGTTGCTATTCTTATGGTGTAAAAATCTTCCTTCATTGAATATTAAAACATTTTTATTTGTTACTATTTTTTTTGAATTTTGTATTTCTTCTTTCTCAGATTGGGAGTTAATACTTATCTCTTGTCAACATGTTTTGCATATGGTCAGTTTTATGCTCTGACTGATTTGATAGTTTGGAAGTAATGGAGCCTTGCTTTTTCAGGAAACTCATGCTGAAGAAACACAGAAGAAAATTGAAAGCGTGTTCACAAAAATGGCTGCATCTTTCTCAGATTCTCACAAAGCAGAAGAGTGCCTTCACAAGTTAAACCAAATCAAAGATAATAACTTGTTTAAATCCCTTGAAAAATTATTGGAAGAACCAACTTTCACAATTGGACAAACCATCAAAGTATGTAGTTTGTAAATCCAATTATATTACTCATCTATTTTGGCTTTATGCTTAAAGTATAAAAGTTTAATTTATTAGCCATTTGTCTAGAATTGTTAAAAATCTAGGTATGCATGTGGCTAGAAAACTTATATAAGTTTGAAATTTGATGGGTGATGGTGGTTAATACATTTGATAAGGATAGACAAAACATGAAGTTGTAACTTGTATGAAAAGTGTAAACCCTAAAACCACCATGAGAATGGGATTTTGTGTTGAAAAGTGACAGGACACCAAAAGAGAATATGGGCCCCAATAGGAAATTAGCACATCTGCTGCTTAGGATATCCATCCTATAATTTCTTTTCATTTCAGAAGTAATAAACTGATTTCCATTATTGATATATTTTTCTCTGTTATTTACTAATGTGTGATTTTGGTTGCATCAAGAAGCTTAATAATTTGAATATGTATACAGAACATTGGTCCACTCTATGTTTTGTATGTATGTACCTCATACCGCTGTTCACATGCTCATCATGAAATGGGTGATAAAAAAGATAATTTAACTGGTTTTATATTTACCTTGTACAAGTTGAGAATTACGACTTTTGTGTAGTACTCAATTACAGGAACATCATGCATAATTTTCTTTTGATCAAGTCATGCATAGTTTTCTTTTGTCTGTATATGTGTGTTTATAGGGAACTGCTAATTCTTGTTTTGGTATTTAATTAGCTGCACCTATTAAATTTTTACTTTGGTGATTGGAAAGCAAAAGCTTTTGTTAGTTAGGGTTGGCTTTCTGTGTGATGAATGTTGGTCTTATTGGTTACGATCCAGGCGCTTGTCGTATGGCATGATTTGTGACTGCATTTATAAGTTGAATCCCAATTTTTAGGACATGTAATCACTTTTCTTGTGTGAAGTGTCTTGAACTGTAGTATTATTTTGGTTCCATGATTCCACACATTATTTTCATACTTATTTATCCCTAAGTGGTTATTTGTATTTGTTTGAGCCATGTTCTTTTCCCCCTTTTAGATTCATATCTTTTGTTTTTATTTTGGCAGGATGGACTTCTTGTAAAGATTGGAGACAAAAATCCAAATTATGAGTTTTTACGTAAACTCTTCTCTAAATGTTCATCTAACATTTTCAGCTCAGAGCACGTCCAGTGTGTTTTAGATTATCTTTCCAATGATGACGGTGGATTTAAGGATTCTTCTGTAAATCTTCTGCTGGTAATAAAAGTTGCTGCTGAGTGCATCTTAACATACATTCTATTACGTTAATTAGTTTTTTGAACAAGCTATTACGTCAATTAGTGTTTTCTTGTTTTGTGTGTGTGTGTGGAGGGAGGGGTGGTGGTGGTGGATGCATCATTTGATGCTGCTGCATGAAAATGAAATTAGGCTCTAGACAAAGCAAATTAGGTGGGTGTGTGTTAGATCAGGGTCAGGCAATCTTGCCATCATTTTTAACAAGGCAATAATACCCAAATATCCCCTAACTGCAATGTTGACAGTTGTCACCGTTAGAGTGTGAGGGGGAGGTTGGGAAAGATGGTTGGGTCGGGTGGTGCTGGCAAGTCTGCTGCAGGGCTTGGAGTAGAGGGTGAAATAATATTGGTTATCCATGTACAAGCATGTCCAGACGGAAAAACATTAGCCACGCACGCCACCGTTTTTGTTAGGGAGTTTCTCTTCAGTTGCATTTTTTTTTCAGGGATGAAAAAAGAAAATTGATCGTGGTGAAATAAAAATCACTAAATGTGTAGGTACCTAAAGAATACTTAAGCCTTCATTAAGCCTAGTCCAAATAAAGAATAATAGTTTCAGACATTCCTTTTACATTAGAACCCTAGTCGCCTTTGTTATTTTCAGCCCCAGGTTACCTTCATAGCAACCCACCAGAGCCTATCGAAGATCTGTTTTTGAGGTTGCTTTAATTTTTATGTAACAAGGCCAATCTTAGATTTATTATTGGATGACCTTTATATGACTAGTCTTGCTGGCTTCATGCTATAGATGTACAATTTTGTGAGTAAATCTCACGTTGACTAAGCCATGGAGTCCTAATATGGCTTGGGCAATTGTCACTTACTGGGTTAAATTTTGGGATTGAGTTAATCCCATCATAGCCCAAGTTCGAAGACTCATCCATTATCTTTTCAATATTTGGTGATTGAAAGTTAGTTTCGGCGATGGGGATTGTACTCAATTACATTTAGGAGTGATCTTCTATTATGATTTAGTGATTATCTCCTAAAGCAATAATTTCATCCTAAAAGTTGGCACTCTATGAAGGAAGGGGGAGGTGAAGAATGGTTTTGAGTTTTGACGTTAGTGGTTTAACTCCCCTTAATGTGCAATGTCTTTAGGATTGAGGAACAACAAAGCTTATATGATGAAACTTTCAATGCCTTGTGCTGAAATTTCTTACTGAAATGGGGAATAAGGGTGACTGGGATTGCTGATATGTGCATTCTGCTTGTGAAATCCCAAGTCCTATATTCATTAGAGATATTGCCTAATAAGAGATTAAAAAGCTTGGTTATTCCTCACCAATTTCCCACCATATTATCCACTCATCAAGTCATTAGTGCCGGGTGTCAGGGGGCACATTGGAAAAACCAAAGTCACAGTGTCACACATTCAATAGAGATAGTGCTGAATAAGTGTAGAGCTTGTGTGCTCTTCACCTTTCAAGCTGACTTTGCGGGATTGAGTTAGGCCTTGAATATAGGAGCTGTCATATTTGATCAGAAATGTGTGATATTGATATCCATATTGTGCACCAGCCCCTCTTGTCATTCCTTTTCCTAATATTATGGGTAGTATTGAAACTTAAAACAGGTCGATATGTTTTAGAACACTTGTGTTGTTTAATAAACGCCTCAATATTTGGAAATTTGACAAATGCATAAAAAAATTAATGAACTTTTTTCAATTGCCCAAAATAAAAGAATGCTTCAAATCATGTCAAAGGTACTTTGGTATACCTCCATGTGCATCTTCGGTGGATATTTAGGATCAATGTTTTGAAACTGTGGTCAAAGGAGTATGGATGGCTCATTAAAAAATTTTAGTTAGCACAGAAGCTCAAGACATTCGGTTTCAGGAACAATGTTTTACCAAGAGGAGAAAAGGGAAACGAGAGACTTATGAGTGAATCTGTGTCTCTAATATACAACAGCACTGCTATATACATACTAAAATATAGTCGTTGCATAAATTCATAGGTATTATCTACCAAACTTTTTAGCTAATATGTTGTACTTATATTCATCAATTACATGTATTCTAGCACTGCTCATCTATCTAGCTGGAGCATATAAGACGTAAAGTAATAATTGCATTGATCTCATAAGTGTGTCCGTGTGGCTGAATTAGACATTAGAGCTATAATATTTAGATTTAAGGTAATGATTACATAGATTATAGTTACATTGTTACCTTAATTGCATGATTCTGCCTAATCAATACAATCTACTTTTTTTTACACTATTATTGACATATCATTCTGCCTAATAAATACAACGTCCTTCTTTTTATACCCTATTATTGACATATATTACAACAGTTATCATGTTTGTATGTGTATTCTGTAGCATTTTCTTCATGATACATGAAATAATCAATTCAAAAAGTAGAGTTTCAAATGTGAAATGATTCAATAACTACTTAAATATTTAGATTATTTTGGCTATTGTAGCCAAATTAAAGGAAGGCTATCTGGTTATGGGAATCAGGGAATAGTTTTTTAAATGTAGATTTTGATCAATTTAACTACTTAGAACTTAGATATTTTGATCAATTCTTATTCCATTTACTCAAACCAGGCTATTGTTAGAATTTTCCCCTCAATGCTGAAAGGCTCGGAGAAGCTGGTTCAAATGGTGTTGGAGCATACAAGTCCTGTAAATGACAAGCTGATTGAGATTATAGCGATGGCAGGTCGGAACGTTTCTTTCAATCTGAGGTAACTTATGGTGCTTTCCACATGTTTTCTATTATGTTGAAATACTCTAAACTGTGTTTCTAACAGAACCATGCGTCATGAAGTCTGCTTAAATTTTTTTATTCTGATCCTTACGGTTTCAAAGAGTATTTGTACAGAATGCTAACAAGGTCAAATATGTTTCAAGTCTCTTTAATTTCACATACGTTTAACTTTAGTCCTTATAATTTTTTTATTCATTTTTAGCCCAATAAATTCAAAAGTAATCAGTTTTTAGTCTCTCAGGAGTCAGGACTAAAAGCAAGCAATTTTTTGTATTTTACAGGGACTCGATAAATAATCTTTTTATAGGGACAAAAGTTGAAATGTTTTGATTTTGTAGAAACTAAGAATGTATTTTCCTGGTTTGAATTTGATAAACTTTTGTAAATAGCAATATCAACAGTAACAAGACTTTTTCCACTTGGTGTATGCATCAAGCGATGCCATAATGCTCTACATGAATCATATTTGATAATAGATGATTTAAGTAATTGAATCATATCGCCAACATGCAGTTTTTTTGTATTTTACAGGGACTCGATAACTAATTTTTTTATAGGGACAAAAGTTGAAATGTCTTGATTTTGTAGAAACTAAGAATGTATTTTTCCTGGTTTTAATTTGATAAACTTTTGTAAATAGCAATATCAACAGTAACAAGCCTTTTTCCACTTGGTGTATGCATCAAGCGATGCCATAATGCTACATGAATCATATTTGATGATAGACGATTTAAGTAATTGAATCATATTGCCAATTTGAAAGAATTTTGTTAAAGCAATGTTATTAGACTTGGATTGGTCATCGACTCGTGAGAGTATTGGGTAGGTTCTTGGTTGAACTAATCAGTCACTAGTTAAACTGGCCTGAAGTGATATATACTATCGACTCAATGACTGATTTGTTGCTAAGCCCCTTAGAGACCTCAAGTTTAGTCTATTTGTAACAAGCGTAGCGATTATGACATGTTAGTATCTATCTTCATTGGAAAAAACCGGAGTTCCACATTCATTTAAGATAAGGAGTGAAACGAGTTTTATAAGAAGTGGCCCCCCTTACCTTACAAGCCGGTTTTGTAAGAATGAGTTGGGCTCATACACAAACCTAATTTGGTATCATAGCCTATCAATCCGGCCACCCACCATTTATATCCGTGCACCAAGTCCAATAGTGTTGGGTGTGAGGGGGTGGTGCATTGGGAAAAACTTAGGTCCCACTTAGAATAAAGATGAGGTTTGAAATGAGTTTATAAGAACCAGCAACTCTCACTTTACAAGCCGGTTTTGTAAGGATGAGTTAAGTCCAACATGAAAATCTAACACTCATAATTGTATGTAAATAGAAATCCAAAATTAGCTACTAATTAGGGAGATTGCTCAATCACATCTTTTAGCATTTATTGCATTTATTATATACATTATAAATACAGTAACATGTGCTATACTTTAGACACACATATTACAAACATAACACATTCCATTGAAAATAGTTCTTTTTCTCTTTTTTAGGTAATGCTGAGTTTAGGGCTTTTCAATGGAGAAATTTTGGCTTTGAATCAACCCTTTCATTGTAGTAAAGTAATCTTCACTTACCATTTTAATTTACTCTGTTTTTTACTTTTCAGTGGTATGTATACATTTCTAGAGAGAATGTGCTTACATGGAACTCGTAAACAAGCCAAATTTGCAGTCTCTGCTATTGTCTCCTTGAGTTCGGAACATTCAGTTATCTCAAAATTATTTGAGGTACACATTTTTGGGTGGATACCATTTGTAGCATTATAAAATTTATTTTTATTGGGCCCACCTTGAGCTGTCTTCATTGCAGCCTTAGATCTGATGGGTGTGAAGCAATTGGTTGCGATCAAATTCTAAGAAGATATTAGAGGCTATTCTAGATCTATTAGTGGTCCACTTGTATTTTTCCATGCGTCAAGTGTAATCTTTGGTGTGAGAGGGTGTATTGGAAACCCTAGTCATTTTTATTGCGGCCATCTTGAGTTGCCTTCATTGCAGCCTTAGATCTGATGGATGTGAAGGGATGTGCTGAGATCGCCCATCAATTACATATATGGTTGAAGTAGTCCTTAATAGGCTTGGGTGGTTCTCACCCGTTGTGCTAGCTTTTGGAGTTGAATTTGGCCTAGTCCTAATTCTAAGTTTGTTTATAGCTAATTCTTGGCATTCTATTTATGTAAGTATGATTTGCTTGTTAATAATGCCGGCTGACTATCTTTCTGTTGTTTTCTGTGTGCCCAGAGACTAATTTATTCTTTCAATAGCCAATGGAATGTCCCTACCATTATGCAAAATCTGGGTTACACCGTACAATGCTCTGTTTCAGCTTTTGAAACTCAAGTAGAAGAGATCACATCATATATAAGCCAAAAGATTATTCAAGTAATTGAATTTAACCAATCAATACTCTGCTCTTTAAATTTATCTTTCCAGAATAATGTTGCTGTTTTGTATAAGTTTTTCATCTGCTTGTATTGTTCATGGAATAAGTTACATGTTTATCAGATGGAGTCTTTGGATGATGACGATCTGACATCCTTGTATGGAACCCCTCAGCGCAGAAAACTTGGTCAATTGAAGGTTAGTATGATCAATCTGATGTAGTATTTGGATTCAGTTTATAGCTAATTTCATAATTTCTATTAATAGGATGTGATCTGCTTCTCAGTTGTGACATTTGAGTTTATCTCCTTTTGTTCCTATGGGTGTCCCGAGTCAGTGACAAATTTACTGTTTCAATTGCCAGTGGAATGTCCCAACAATTTTGCAATCTCTGGGATGCATCGCACAATGCTCTGTTTCAGATCTTGGATCTCAAATTGAAGAGATCACATCATATATATGCCAGAAGATTATTCAAGTACTTGAATTTAACCATGAATAGTCTTGCCTGTTAAATTTATTTAAGCTTTTTTCTGTTGCTTGTGTTGTTAATGGAATAAGTTTTTTGTTTGATCAGATGGAGTATTTGGATGATGATGATCTGACCTCATTGCATGATACATCAAAGTGCAGCAAATCTTGTCAATTGAAGGTTAGTAGGAGGAATCTGACAAAGCATTTGAAATTTTTTCATACGACCTTAGATCTGGACTTCAAAAAGGATTAAAATTGCTTTGCTGTTGTATTTATGTCATCTTGTGCTTCTGTTCATTCCATGTCTATCCATTTTATTGTTTTTTTTCAGGGTTAATATTGCAACTAGTTTTCCATGCTCAATTTTAAATGACAGCCCCCCATAAACGAGTTCAGATCTGCTCCATTTAGGGAGCCATCCATTTCGTCCATTTAGGTGATGGATGTATGACACATGGGATTTTTTTTTCAGGGATGAGATTAAAACTTGAAAATAAAAACTTTTTTAATTAAAAAAAAGAAAGAAAATGAAATGCACCCAGTGATTCACTATTCATGATCTCTCCTCCTCTCCTCTTCCTCTTCACCACCCATTCTTCCTCTACATTGCCACTGCCCTGCAAATGCTGTTTCTCTCTTCTCTTCTCCCAAATCGCCATGAGTAAACCTCTTCTCCTAAATCTCTTGATGATCGTTTGGTTGTAACTTGAAGTTTTAATTTTAGGGATGAGAAGCTTCTGCAATATTGGGTTGTAATTTTAGGATTGTGTTTAATTGTAAGGTTGTAATCAATTCTCATCTTCCTCCTTTGGTAAGGCTGAAGTTTGTGCAATTTTTTATGCAGAAAATAAATCATGTAATTGCTTTTATTAAAAGGAATTCAAGTTGAAAACCTCACCAAACAATTTTGAAGTGCGTCATTAAAAGAAATCAGAATGAGCTTGGAGTAGTAGGTGAAGTAAACGAGTCAAATTAATCAAAGTTAGATGAGATCCATACCAACACATAGAGAACTAATGCTGTAAATGGTTGAATTGTGTCTGCAGAGGGGCTCCGAGTGTGTTTCATTTTCTTTTTTAATTGAAAATTTCTTAATTTTCAAGTTTTAATTTCAGCCCTCAAACGTTTTTTTTTCCACGTGTAGCACATCCATGCATCTAAATGGACTAAATGGATGGCTTCCTAAATGGAGCAGATCCGAACTCCACATAAACACTTATGCTTGTAGAAGCAATATTATAGTTTACTTGGTATTCACTCTACCTTTGACCATGGGATTAATGTTTACTGCTGATGTCTTTTTAGTATGTTTCGACATGAAAAATGGAACTGAATGCAGCAGAAAAAGGGGCAGCGGATACATAAATAAAAAAGCAACATAAATACAGATTTATGAAATTGAAAATCATTATCATGAAAAAATAGTGTGATATATGCATATTTGACAATATTCTTGGTTCTAGTGTATGGACCCTAAGTTGCCTGACTTGGATTGAGATGTTGCCTGCTCTCTTAAGCTTCATAGAATGTGTTGTCCAACTGCAGGATTTTAGAAGTTAGTTCACCCTATTTGCATCTCAATATTTTTCTTCCATCATTTAAAAGAGTATTTTTCAAATATATATAGAAAGACATCAGATTTGAAGTCCATAAACTTTAGGTATTCAATCATGGGATCTTTGACAACATATCAAAGAATAGAAGTTAAAGAAGAAATAGCGGTAGTATAACAAGGATAAACAACGAAGTAATCTCTCAGAATTCAGGATATTGATGCTTATGTGCGACCAAATGAGGAATGGGTATAGTGGGTGTAGTGTAGGGGTAAAAGATAAACTGAGGAATGGGTAGTACCATCTGATTCAGTTATTATGCAAATAATGGTATATTCTTAAAGAATGTGTAGTCAGTAAACTGTTGCTATTTTGTTTAGTTACACAGTTTTCTGTTCATTCTTCTTTGTTGGGTTACGGACAAGTACTATAAAGGATGGATACTATTTAATATTTGTGCTAATTATTAAAAAAAATCTACAAGAGTTTTCAACTTATGAAAAATAGGAAAGTGGGGAATATTTTATGTCATGTGCATTGAATTTCTTCCATAATGACTTTGTAATTTCTCTGACATCCTTACTTTGCAGATTTATGCGCTGAAAGCACTAGTGAAGAGCTTTTTGCCTTACCAAGGGAACCACACAAAGCAGAACATTAATGGACTCTTGGATATTTTATCAAGAATGCTACGGGAAAATGATGGTTCTGTTGATAGGTATACAGGCTCGTGGTATGACTTTTATAGTTACCTTTATATTTATTCACTTCAAACCTTGTGATGTAAATATGTATGTACTCCCTCCAGTCTCATATGTATGCAAGAAAAAAAATGCACACCCTTTAAGAAAATTGAGCAAGTGCATTCAAGTCATCATAAAAAAGCACACCCTATCCAATTTTACCCTTGGAAGTGCTTTGGTAAGTGTTGAAAAAATTTAAAATGAATAGTGATAGTTGATTTAATTTAAGGGTAAATTTGGAATAGAGTCATTAAATATAATAATTATAGTAGACTTTTGCGTATATTGAGACCATGAGAATATTTTTTCTTCTTAAGCACGAGACCGAATGGAGTATTTACTAGAATTTTGGTATTAGGCCCATTAATAAGGCCCAATAGTTAGAGCTTGTCTATATATATATATATATTGCTACATGGTATCATGAGCTCCCGATCTTGGAGATCTTGCTTCGCATAAAATCCTAGCTGCCTTTATTGTGGTTCTCTTTGCAGCTTTCACTGCGGCCGTTTTTGCTGCCTTCATTGCAGCACTTGGCACCTTCGTCATGTCCCTTTATTTTTCATTGACCTGGACACACAACATCACCTTTTTCTAGTTAGACTTCACTGTTTGTAAACCGTCATTGTTTGTCGCCTTCACAATGCACTGTCCACATACAGCGTTCTCTAAACTTTCATTCTTGCGCCGCCTGGGCTGGTTGACTTGTCTTCCTTTTCTGGTTTGCTTGGATTGGGACCACTTCCTGTATGCGGGTCCTACTTTTGAGGGGTTCCAGAGGCTTCTTTGTGGTTGTTTGGTTTTTTCGTTGTTGTTACTTTGTTCCAAGTATTTTCTATTTTATTGAGTGTGGCAATGATGTGGCCGTTCTCTGTTTTATAAGACAATAAATCTGCAGCTATTTCAGCCTGGAGTTCTCTAAATGTCACTTGTATTATGCTTGAAGATATCTGGATACTTGACTCAAGTGCCACTAATCACATGAATTAACTTTCCTCGTATTTATCATCCTACTCTACATTGTCTGAAAAGCACCATGTTATGGTTGTTAATGGACCTTGTGCTCCTATTATGACTGTTGTTTTGTAAAGATCTTGGTATGTCCTGGCAGGGACTAATATAAGTGATTATCTTATTTATGCAACTGTTGAGATATTAATAATTATTATATAAGACCTGTTAGTATCCTTGAAGATTAATAATAGGATAACATTCCTATCTAGGTTTCATCCATGTATATAAATATTTGTTAACCCCTTTTCATTGTTAATGAGAAATATTTACATTTCAAGATTTCAAGAGTAACTTCTAACTGGTTTGTTAAAACCTTTCTGGTTGATTTTCTATCTCTCCACGTGGGTTGATGTTTATTGAACTATTAAACTTGCTTATGAACATTGTTGTGTTTACTGTGTGCAGTGAAAACGATAAGGCTCATATCAGATTAGCTGCTGCAACTGCAATTCTTCGTCTTGCTAAGAAGTGGGATTTATATATAGATCCAGAAATTTTCTGCTTCACCATGTTGATTGCAAAGGTATGTGGGAAAGTAGACTGAATCGGCATTTTATCAGTTTCCCATGTTATAGAGGTAGAATATTGGAGAAGCCCAATAACAACAATTGTTAAACTTGAAAGCTAAGAAAAAGTTATCTTAATATTGTTTCCGAACTGATTTTCATGCACAAAGGCATTTTCATCAATAGACTTTATTGATTGTTTGGAATAGCGTTCTCCACTAGTTCAAAATTTCTGCTTATATTTAGATAATTGACATCTTAAATAAGGCTTGTTCACCCACTCAAATTCAGAAGTTAAAGGTCAAGCTCATTGTCTATGATAAAACTAGCTTGATCCCTCCTTGAGCTTGAGGAGGAGTATTAGTGTAAAATTTCCGCATTCAATTTACTATAATTGGATCTTGATAAGTTAGTTCAAATGGTGGCGGCTATTACAGTCAATGTTTTAAAATCCGGACCGGTGATTGACCCAGTCAGGGCACTGGGTCACTGGACTACTGGTCAAACCAATGGGTCACTGGTCGGACCGCATGACTATTGACCCGGTCTATATAAAAATATTTATGACCAAAAATTACATTATGATGAAATTTTGATAAAAAAATTCCTGTCATTTTTTTTCTATTTAAAGTTCATACATTAAAAAATGTGTATTCACAACTGCAAGTTTGCAAGTTAATTTCTTAACTGCAGCACAATTCAATTTCAAGCTAATTCTAATCCAAATTCAAATTAACTTATACATTAAACAATAGTACTGCATAAAAAACCTCACAAATAGCATTTGGGTTGGGAGTATGTGTTACTAGGGTTTTTGTCTTTATATATGCCTTGCCTTATATTTTAAAAAAAAAGGGTCGGGTGGGTTAAACTGGGTCAGCGGTCCGCCCACTGACCCGGCCGGGTCACACCGGGTTTCAACGGGCTAATTGCATATTTGGTCCTCTAGCCTGCCCGAGCCGCTGCACCCTCCGGTTCACGGTCTGACCGGTTCGACCGGCCGGGTCGGTCCGGGTTTTAAAACACTGATTACAGTTGCCTAGTTAGTTAATATCCAGAAGTTTGTTAGGATAACCAAGATGTGAAATGTTTAACTTCTTTTTGTAGTTGAGCCTGTTACACTTAAACCATTCTTAGTAAGGTTCAGATTCAATAAATGGCAATTGCCATCATATAAAGCACAAATAGACGACAAGTGGATCGTACACCATGTGGATATGGTACATTTAAAAATTTATAAGACATGGCATTACAAATGCAAAACATAAAAATAAGAAAATACAAGTCTTAAATGAGAAGAGAAAACAATTTGTTGAAGTTGGTACAGGTCATTCTAGACTTATTAAAAAGTTAACATGTACTCCCTCCGTCCCTATATCTAAACACCCTTTTGACTAAAAATTTGTCTCTAAATATAAACCCCTTTTCAAATTACTAGATGCATTTATTATTTTTTTCCTAAACATACCCCTAATTAATACTACTAACTTATCTTGAAATATGAAAAGTCAAATTTTAATACACATACAAACAAAGGATAATTTGGTAATATCAACACACAAAATAAACACATTAATTGCACTAACAACTTTTCTTAAGAAATGTGAAACATGCAAAGGGTGCTTACATAAAGGGATGGAGGGAGTTACTTAATTTTGTCGTATTCACATCTATTCGAATAAAAGTCCAACAAATAAAAGTAAAAAGTCATAAAATACTAAGCATCTAATTCATGAATACATGTTTGTTACTGGACACAAATCAATGTTTTGAAGTGTGGTGCTTCCTTGAAAATATTTAGTTCTCTAGAATAATCGAAAAAATATTTATCAGAAAGACTTGGGTGTATGTCGTTCTACGTTAAGCCAGAGTTATTATTTCTTATGGGTTTTATGTGATCTATAAATTATTTACTGATTCTCTTATGTTTCACAATCATATTATTCATTTCAATTGTTTAATGCACCTCTTTTTGTATTCCAGGATCCTTCTTCTTTTGTTAGGAGCAAATTTCTCAGTAAAACTCAGAAATTGTTGAAGGAGCATAAACTACCTATCAGGTTTGCTTGTGCTTTTGCACTGGCAGTGACTGAGAGCATTGATGATCTCCGGTTTCAACTTCAAGTATGTTTATGTCTTTTATGCGTGTCATTCTTATTATTTTTTATTATTTGTTATTCATATTAAACTAGGGTAAAAGGAGGGTAATGTAATATACATCAGATCTCTACTTTTACCCAAAAATAAGAAAAGAAAATCTGTAGGGTCTAGTGGAGAAAAATAAAAATAGAGTAAAATGCTAAATTGTATCATTTGCAATGCTTGAAGAGGATAACGTAATGTTATACTATATTTTAGCAGCCCCATAACATGCCACATATTTTGTCATAATTTTTTTTATATTCTTTGGTTCTTATTGTTATGTTTTAAAGCCTGTTTTATTATTTGGCTGATTAATGTTTGTGATAATTAATAGTTACTGATTCTGCTCATTTTAGAACTATAAACATATGGCAGAGTTTATTAAGGATTACAGTATAGCAGCTTGCAAACGACAACCTTCTTCTGTTCAAGGAGCAATCGTTGATTACCCTGCATATGTTTTGGTGTACATGATTCATGTGCTTGCTCAGATTAACGACTTTCCTGAAGCCTATCAAAATGAAGAAGTGTATGCTGACATTTGTAGGTAATATATTGTTATTATCCAATCTTATTTTAGTTATACTAATTATGTCATGAATTTTAGTGCTAATGGTGGTTACAAATCTGGATTGCTTGTGTAGTCCACTCTTCTTTCTCCTGCAGGCATTGGTTGATATCAGTAATGCTGATGGTCACCGGGAGCTTGTTAAAGATGCTGTCTTGTATATATTTAGCATTTTTCAAGCAATCAGAAAAGTTGAGGATTCTGTTGATGAACAGACGACCAGTGTAAAACATTTTTGACATGCTCATTAACTACATTTTTTTTGTGTGTACAAGTTTAATTTAAGCTTCATGTAATGCAGAAGCTGCACAAGCTGGTTGAAATTGGTCTATTTACTTTAAATGCATTAAGTCCCGGAGAAATTTCTGTATCACAAGCCCCACGACAAATTTTGCTGCCTACGTCATTGTATAGAGCGAGTCTCACCAAGGATGATGTGAGTTTTCTGTATGAATTTCTTTGCTTAACACAGATTTAATCAGAGCATGTCCTTTTTTTTTACTACACAATTTAGTTTGTTGTGTTATTCACGCAATTCTATTTTTTTTGGTGAATCTGTTAATTGCAGGCTAATTCAAAAATTCCAAAGTGCTTTTTTGATGAAAGTTTTCTAAGTAGAGTCTTTGACATGCTTAAAAACTCTTGTGCCTCTCGAACCTATGCACCTAAGGTATATTTGGTGTAAGAACAGTAGGCTGTGACTGTTTCCTAGTTCAGTTTGGTGATGCAATTTTTTTTTATTTACTTTCCTCTTTTTTTTGCTAGTAGCCTGCAAAAACACTTCATAAACCTGCTCGCAAGGGTCAACAGGATGTCCCAAGATCCAAAATGAATATTTGCAGTAAGCTCGACTTGGTTTCTAGCAAACCAGACGGTTTCCCAAGTAGAGAAATAACAAATACTAAAACTGTGAAGCAAAATATATCTTCAGAGAAAAGGAGAAAACAAGTGCCTCCGTCTGATTCTGGATCAGTTGGTTTGCATGAATGCTCTACAATTGTGAAGCAGCAAAAATTGCCATCAAAACAAGTTGAAAACACCTCTGAAAGAAACCGGCTTTCATCTAGTGATTCTGTGACCTGTAAGGGTTCTCTGGTTGAATCACGTGTGCTGACCCGTAAGTCCAAAAGAGATGCCACTTGTTTATTGGAGAATGCTGTGACAAGTAGTAAACATACTGTTCAACTTTTCAAATGCCCTAGAAACAACTTCAAAGATACATGTGGCTCTAAGGTTTGTGGAAAATTCATTGAATGTTAAAAAAATGAATACTATTTCATACTTGCATGTTTAATTTTGTGAAAGATATGAAGAAACATATAACGTAGGAGAAATAGAAACTTTGTCAGTTTTCTTCTTGTTTTTGTCTATAGCCTTAAAGGGTTTTGATTCTTACAGATTTGAATCATTCTTAAGGAGGCCTCTTACTTGCAGATTTTTATTCTTACATTGTCAGTTTTCTTTTAGTATTAGTCGAAATTTGTGATGAGTTGTCTTATTGACATGTTTTGGGTTGGGTCAAACTCAACCCCTACAAAACCACTTGTAATGTGAGGGGTGTACTCATTTCATGCCTTATCTTTATTCTATCCAAGACTTGTTTTTTTTTAATTTTTTTTCAATACACCCTCTCGCGCCCAACACTATTTGGTGCATGGATATAAATGGTGGGTGGCCCAATGGATAGGCTCTGATACTTGCAAGGTTTTTTATATCGAGTCTAACTCTTTGTACAAAACCAGCTTTGTAGGGATTGAGTTAGCCCCAACCCAATAATTTAGGCCCACTATAAAACCTAAGATGGTATCAAAGCCTGCCTATCCAAGATCCATTGGGCCACTTACTATCTAGCTACTCGGGTCACGCTCCAGATATCCATTCGTGGGCGTGAGGGGTGTGTGCTTGACCTGAACACTTGTTTGTGAGTTTGACCCTTGCAACCTAAATCACTAAATAAATTATATATTTTGGTATACCGTTTGAGTATGCTTGTGTTTTGAAGGTTCAAAGCCCTAAATTTTTTTCCGAACAGTAGATTATTGTATCAAAATTTCAAAAGTATAAACCATTTATTAGTCAAATATCAATAGTTGAAGCTTTTAGCGTTGCTTGAAACTTCAGTTACAAGTAAACTACATGCAAGTGGAATAGCGAACAAATTTTGCGCTAGGTTATATTTAGGGTCATCAAGATCCTTTACTTTTTATTTAAATGCTTTCTTGGTTATAATTGATGTTTTATCACAACATTGAAGCCTATCTCTTGTTTTGAATTTCATTTTGACTTCAGTCATGTTTTATCTTTAGTTATGTAAAGTTGCCTGCATATGTTTCTTGTGGAAACAATCCTTATGAATATCATTTGACTTTTGTGTAGGCACGATTTCCATTGGCAGATGTTTCAAACAAAAATATTATCTCCCACTGGTGAGTTTTATTTGATGATAAGTCTTACTCTTAGTTTAAATTCAAATTCCATTGAAAAGTTTCCAAATGAGATCATAACTAGTGAATCCTACTAGTACTTTGTTTATCGAGCGAATTTATGGTGTAGTGCAAAACTAATGAAATAAAGTGATTATTGGCATTCAGCTGTGATGGCTGACACTGCATACACCTATATCTTTATGAAAGAAAAGTCTTGAAGTGATTTCTTGATATGTATGACTTCTGACATCTACCAGTCAATTGTCCACCAACTTGACCAACAAATAACTATAGAGTATTGAATATTCTATCTGTAAACTGACAGAACGTACTAGAACTGGACAAATTTGATATTTGTAGACTAGAGTTTATGGTTGTGGACAAGAATTGCTTACCCACATAAATTCTTGTGTTGTACTACTTTTTGTGTGTTTTGTTTTGTATGTGGTTCCCATCTTCGATGCCATGTGCAATTTTTTCCAACACACTGTATACTTGACAGTTGATATCCTGCCTAAGGCACCACATTTTCTGCTAAATAACATCATGCAGTTGCTTTTTAAAATCTAACAATTTTTTTGTATCTTCAGCTTAATGCCAACTCTGGTACCTAATATCCCATTTTGTGTATAGCATTTGTATTTTATTTCCTTGGCTTGAACAGCCTATAAATTTTGAACACTTTTATCCGCAATACCTCTTGTTTACCCTATATGACTTCACTTTTAAAATGCCTTTTTCTTTAAAAAAAAATAAAATATAAGTGTAAGTGTTGCGTGTTGCAGTGATCCTAGTGAGCATTCTTCTCTCAGTAGTGTAAAGCAAACTACTGCTACAACAGGATGCCTAGCAGCCAAAGAGGGAACATCGTTGTCCAAAAATAGTAAGTATCGAAACAACCGGAAAATATCTTTTGCTGGAATTTGATTGCATGCTATCTGAAAATGTTATCAAATGGTTAACTGACACTCTATTTGACTTGGCAGCGTCAAACATTTGTGCTAGAAATAACAGCGGTTTAATGGAAAATGACAGTAATGAATCTGAATAATTATGATAAGGATTTAATGTTGATACACATGAAATATTTACATTATCATCCATTCATGTGTTTATGCATCATTACGAGTGTTTGACTATGAATTTGCCTTTAAGAAATACGTTGACGATGTGCTCCTGTGTAGAGTCAACGCATACTTGGATCAATTTGTTTTGTTTTTACATCGACTGTGGATCAAAATTAAAACTCTTGTTAATATCTGTATCACTACATAATATGATATATGTGCTTATTGTGTGAACTATTTATCTTATGAACATACATGTGTAATCATCTTATAATTTAATTTAGCTTATGTTTCATGTTCGCCAGGTATAACCCTAACTAGATACGATCATATTTAGACTTGTATATCATCGGGTTTTTATGTGTTTAGGGTCTGGTGACGGACAAGGTTAGTCCGTCCCATGAATGACCTTGTGAAGCATTCCGAAATCCAGACTCTTTTTGGTACAAATAAATACACATAAGAAAAAATAGCATAATAATAGAACGTAGGCACCTTAATCCGTAATTTGAAAGATGATGTAGGCAGCAAAATGAGAAATGATAACAATTGGTTTTTTGCTACTTGTTTATCCTTCATGCAAAGTTTACACTGCTTGAGGTCATGAATATCCTTAAGAAATTTCTTTCAATGATATTGCAGAGCTTGGTGCAGCAAGTGTGGATGGCAGCGAAAAGTGTACCGAGACAATAACCTCAGAAGGTGTCAATACGTGCAGATACCCTGTAAGTTCCACCCGGTATATGTTGTTGCCCTCTTTAGCGAAGTTGTATTTGGCTCTAATTGAAATTTACATGCTTATATCCAGGTTAAAAGAACAAGACAGAAAGTATAAATATCATGCAGTGTTCCCACCTTCAATTGCTAAACATCATGTGATTATGCCGTTCCATTCAGTGGTTTCCTTACTCTTCCTTGTTGCAGTTGCCTTCTGCGTAACTTCTGACTAGTGAAAGGATTGGATCAGCAACCTTGCAAAGTTCTGTAAATTATAGCAGTTTGCTGGATAAAGACATCTTAAAACATAGTTTACTCTAGGTTATATATCAAATGTATTTAAATGCAGTTTCTCAATTACTAACCAAATTGTATATATCTTTCTCTGAAAGGATGTATACAGTTTGTTTTCCTCATTTCTTTCAACCCGTTATAGGCACTGACCTCTGTCATCTGCTGAAGCAGAACAAATACAAGCTAGTACTTATTTTTATATTAACCCCCACCCCAAAACACACTGATAAATGCTTGGAAGGGTTACGTCGTTTAATAGTTCAACTAATCGACTTCTATATCCTCCCACATGGTGTCATATACTTGGTGGAATTGGAGATGTAACTGAAGAAAAGATAAAATAAAATAGCGCAACTTCAAATTATATTCTTCTAAGTAGCATTGCTGAGAATTAAAATTTCAAGAAAATACATAATTATATGGTGGCTGTTTGCAGTTTCACCGGCATACTAAATATAAATATAATTTCTAATTACCGATTGCCTTGCATTTTGAAGCTCAACACATCGAGACATGAGACAAATTCTAAGATAAGGCTTACAATTATTTTTTTAGTAAATTTATAGTACTATATTTTTTTATTTTATAAATTTATGTTAAGCTTTTTTGGTATTCAAAATCATTTATTATAGACTATTATTTTTCCCACCATATGCCTTTCTCGCGCGCCCTGTAAAATTTGGATTTTAAAATCTGAATTGGTGAAAAACTATTTTTCATCCTAAACACCCAATTTCAACCTTGCCAGAGGCAAATAAATCTGAAATTAAATAATATATTTGTACCAATTTCAACCTTGCCAGATTTATTCTTATTTTATAAATTTGTACCAATACAAATAAAAACTATATTTTTTTATTTTATAAATTTATGTTAAGCTTTTTCATCCTAAACACCCAATTTCAAAGAAAAAAACAGTTAGGATTATATAATTTGAACTGTATCAACACAAATTTTGAACATGTTTGTAACATGGATAGTCATTTTAAGGACAATATTAATCTTTCTAACTTTCATGAATAAATTTAGGGCATTGTTAGTTGTTCTTCCTGGTGTATTTGACTTTTATTTTGGTAGATTGTTCTGTGATTTGGTGAGATATAGGTTGATACTGTATTGTTATAGTGCCGGTAGTATCTTGCCTTGATCTGTTATTAGGTTCCATTGATCACAATTTGACAGGTTCAATTTTTTATTTGAAAATTGATTTATCAAGAAACCATTTATTTGCACAAGCCTTTTTTTTTAATGTATACAAACAATTTCATTTCTTTTGATCTTTCACACAACATCACGGGTTCAATTCCAACATCAATATAACAAGTACAATGTATAAAAATAATTAGTTTCCATTGATCACAATTTCAAAGTACAAGATCATAAAGATCAAATGTTACAAGTATTACCATAATTTTACACGGATGTACTAACAATCTAATAACTTTTTCTCTTTTACAACCCAAACATAATAATAAGTTGAATAATAACATCTTCCTTTGGTTAGATTGGCATGATAGAATAACCCAAATATACCAAATAGACACACATGGGACAAGTCAAAGAAGCTGAATATTTCAGATTAGAAGTAGCTATGTTGCAGTGATGCCAAATTTAAATCCCCACTTTCACATATGTTCATAAACATTCATGATCCAACAACCACTAGTTTTGCTTCTGATTCTGACCCTTCACAAATTTAGATTTCAACCTAAACTATTCTTCATCCTAAACACCCAATTTCAACCTTGCCAGAGGCAAATAAATCTGAAATTAAATAATATATTTTTTTATTCTTATTGATTTATTTTCTTGAAATTTATAACATATATTGATTTACAAATTTGTATTGATTTATAAATCTGAAATCAAAATCTGAATTGGTACAATTTCAACCTTGCCAGAGGCAAATAAATCTGAAATTAAATAATAAATAAGTCAAAATCAGCAAGAAAGAAATCAAACTAATCAGATTAGTAAAAGGGAAGCAAAATGAAGAGAAAAAAAAATTAAAACACAATGGGAGAAGGACAATAGAGAAGGAAGGAAGGACGTTCATCACTCGTCACTACTCCACCGCCGCACTCCCCCCACCCATAACGACGTTTCATTTGCTTCCACGACCCAGATAGAGGTTGCCACTACTTCAAACAACTTTCCGCAAACCTTCTAACCATCGTTATCCCGCCGCTAGAAAGGTTGCCACCACACCGTTATGGAAATTAGAGTCATGGAGATGTATTTTTTTTTTGGATCAAAGCAATGAAAATAAAATGCAAACCAGGATTAAGGCCTGAACCTGTTTACACAAAATAGAGAAAGGAAGTCAAATGCTATCCTATAGCAACAAAAACAAAGAGTAGCCTGCCATGAAAAGCAAAGGGCTGCACATACCCCTAAAGAATTCTAATCAGATATAGCATCTATTATGCAGAATATATGAGTGTCAAACCTTCCTAATCCTCTAATCACAATATTTGGGATTGCTTTTGATAACACCCTCTTTGGAACGAGTTCGTATGTGCTCACTACTTATGCTTATTGGTGAAATTTGTCTGCTTCTTTTGCTTTTTGTTTCTAGCTGCTGATGGACAAATAAAGCTAGACTCGTGCTCATCATTGGTATAATCCCCCCAAAACTTTTGTAAAATGTCCACACTTCGCTGAGCTTCAGAAGAACAAACAACTGCAGTATGCACCGGAGGCATCAAAACAGGAAGCTTGTCTCCGGATAGAGAGGTGTGGTAAGTAGTGATAGGCTGAGGCATAGCACAACCAGATACATGTGCCAAAAACTGCTCATCAGAATCAGAGGCTAAATCACCCCATTTTTCTTTTAGAATTTCCACACTTGTAATAGCTGCTGCATTGCTAGAAAGAGTTGGCTGAGTTTCACAGGGGGCCACCAATTTCACAGGGGATAACACATGAACCTTCTCAACATGCTCAACAGACTTAGGGGCCAAAGTCTGGCCAGGTGACACAGCAGCAGGCATGGTGCAAGACTGCAACCCAGACACATCCTTCAACAACTGGTTGCTTGATGAAGAAGCAACAAACTGAATGGGCCTTTTTTCACTAGGAACCTCAAAATGTGCAATTTTCTCAAAACAACCATCCTTTAAGCTGGTAGAAATATCCATATCAGGTAACCTAGCCTTCCCAGAAGGAAGTGCACTATCTGCCTCTAGTAACTCAAAAGCATTATGAAGAACTAGTGTTGAAGGATCATTCTCCTTCATGATTACCGGTGAAACAATCATATCACCACTAGTTCCTTCCCTCCCTGAGATGTCATGAGCAGATGAATTTTCAAAATTTTCAGCAAGTTCATGCATTTCAATGGAATTAGCATTCTGAAGGTTCTCAACATTAACAATTTCAACAGTAGAGTTTTTGGTAAGGATATTAACATCATTTTTCTTGCCAGCCAAATTATTCTTAACTTGATTCTTATCAAGTAGAAGAACATGAGAAACCTTCTTGGGAGCCTTAACAGGACCTTCATTTTTGTTGGTTGAGCCTAATTTCATGCAATTGTGAAGGCTAGGTCCCAAAATCTTGCAATGAGCACAATAAGAGGGTTGCTTCTCATATTGAACTTCAATGGACAAGGCATGTCTCTCTCTTTCAACAACAACAGTTTCAAATGATTTTTCAGACAAACCCACATCAATGAGAACCCTAGCAAAGAGCCCAAAACGTCTATTTTGAGTTACTTCATCAATGGAAAGAGGAGTACCTAAGCCTGAAGCAATCTCGTAGAGTGTCTTCTTCCTCCAATATTCCTGAGGCAAATGCATCAATTGCACCCATATCTGAGCATGAGTTTGTGCCTGTGCATGAGGCTTGAAATCTCGTCCAGCAAGAAAAGCGTAGAAGTCCAGGTTTCAAATGCACCACACTCAAAGCCCAAATTTTGCGCATATCTTCAATGGAGCTGAAATTGAACTCAAAGACACCCTTTCCCAAAGGAGTGAGATTCCAATTGTGCAAATTTGGCCACAAATTGTTAAGCTTCTGCTTCAAAGATTGAGCAGTCAATGGAGAATCACCCTTGTTCAAGGTTAACCTTCCATGGAGATTACATCTGCAATCAACAATTCCAAACTCATACTCGTCTTGGGAGATTTTAACACGCACAGAGTTACCCATAACAACTTTCGTAGGCATCTGAGAGAGTTGAATTTCACCAGAATTCGATAAAGCTTGTGCAAAAGATTTTCCAAATTCTGGCGGTTTCGCCGCCGTGTTGACCATCGTATCCACATTAGCCAGAAATGGCCATGGACAAGCCATGGTGAAGGAACACCGTCAAGAGCACCAGAACAAACCAGGAACACCGGAAAGTTCAACGGAGAAGAACACCAACTTGAAGGGAAAACGCGAAAAAATGGTGAAAATCCCACTAGTGTAACTTTAACCTGTTTATTTGTTTTTCGTCCGCAACAACAAAAAAGTTAAACAAAATGACAGTATGGAGATGTAAATCGTAGGATAACTCAAATATTAGTAATGATGATAGAGAACTTAAGGAAGTAGTAAGGTTGTGGTGCTGCACTCCATTGGATATTGTCCAACACACACTTTCATATTTTGCAATTGATTAACCAGATGAAGAAACCAATAGCTCATTTTTGAACCATTTCTAAATATGGAACGTGTGGGTGGAAGTAGTGTGTAAAACAGATATATTATGCATGTATACAATAAATGGGAGAGTAATTTTCGCAGTTCACTCGACTTTTTAAAGTTTGTGCACTTTTGGAGAGATCAAGTCAACGGTTCATTTGTTTGACATTATCACAAAGAGAAATGCTAAAGAGTGGCATTGAGCATTAAGTTAAGAAGATACAGATAGAAATATTGTGTTAGGAAACGGTGGAAAGTGATGAATTTAACTTTTTAAATGTCAAAAGTTGAATCTAACGCTAACATACTAATCTTGGTTAGTATAACCCTATTACAAAATATATTACTTCATCTGTTCTTTTGAAGTGTCTTTTTAGAAAATTAACATCACACCAACGATATGTATTTTTGCACATTTTCTTCCTATTACACACTCATTTTAATCCACCAATAAATTTCTATTTTTTGCACACACTCTATCTTTTCAATAAATTTAATACGTTATCTTTCTCTCGTAACAAATTATTGTCAGTTATTATCTTTTTCTCCAACAAATTTCTATTTTTTTGCGCACCCTCTCTTTCATAACAAACAATTGTCAATTTTCTAAATATTGTGCACATCTTTTTAATTATTTTAAGTCAATATAAAAATTATTCCAACTTCACATTAATAAAAAACTAAGAAAAAAAATAACTTTCTTCCAACTCCTTTAATCATAGTTAAAACTTCAATTACGGCTTCAACCAATACTAAATTCATACTGTGTGAAATAGATTTGAATGTTGAGATTACTCCTTTACTATATTTAAATATTGTTGTTGAAATATCATTAACAAACCAACCTATATTTGGTTTAGAGCAGTCAGACGAAGAGAACGTAAAAGAGGAGACTAAAGAGAGCATCAATGGTACTGGTACAACATTTATCTCTTTACGTCTGTTTACTTTATCACTTTTATCATATTCTACATCATGTTTAGTGTCAAGTTTGTTTATTAACCCTAATTTATCATAAAAGTCGTCAACCATGTTTAAGATTCAACACACATGCACCCTTTTTTCCCTATAATTTACTAGTAGACGAAGGTTTTTTTTAGGTGAAGTTTAGGGCCGGCCCATAGCCCGTCGAGGCTGGGCTAGACCACCGGGCCCAAAAAAGTTTGGGGCTCATAATTTTTTGTGTGTTAAATATAAGACCAAAAGATATGGAGAAAAGAGATTTACTTTTCCCACCCTGTTGCCTTCTCACGCGCCTGATGAGTAAAACCGCAAGTGTACGGTTCTACCGAAGTAGTAAAAATAGAGTATCGTTCCAACATGGAGTTGTTCAATTTAATTAACTTTTAGAAGATGATTAGAAGAAAGTTTAGTTGTAAAGATTGAGTTTTTAAAGGTTAAAAAGAATAATAATAAAAAGCGCCTTGGGATTATTGGTTCATCATAATAACAAATCCTTCACAAACAAGCCCTAAACCTAAACTTTATATTCGACCTACTTTCTAAAAACAAGTTTCTCTTTAGCGTATCAAAACTTCTTTCGAAGTGCAGTGAGTGTGTTCCTCTAGCAACCACGCCTATTCTCATGGTTGATTGCTATTAGAATCCTTGAAGAACGAAACTTTATATGTCTCAAGGTTTGCTAGACTATTCTCATGTTTCGCAACCATTGTCTAAATTCACTTGTTCCAATATCAAAGCTCTGTTGTCGCTTTATGAATTGATATTTGAGATGATGAATTAACAAATACTAACCCTCCGTTGTCGCTTTATGAGTTTGACATTTGTTAATTCATTATAAAAACGGTGAATTAGATTAGAAAGTAGATTTATATAAAATTAGGGTTTATGGCTTGGTTTGATTAGGATTATGTCATTAGACTTATCCA
>Ga0228711_1000796_pt1 | contig 42303 bp, 17 predicted proteins | sample MedpolnodulmetaG_2_FD_177996 | JGI IMG/M metagenome (GOLD analysis project Ga0228711, IMG submission 177996) | Root nodule microbial communities from Medicago polymorpha collected in Santa Monica, California, United States - brown nodules | ecosystem: Host-associated > Plants > Roots > Nodule...
ACATAGATTCAAAGATGTCACTTTGTACTCCGGGTTAGGTGGTCATGTGTCTAGATGGGCTTTGGACAACATTGCTTTGGAAGAGTCACGTTGTAGGAAAACATTGTGCATGGACAAAGAAATTTGTGGTTATGTTCAAAGGACTTCTTACGGGCTTTCATGTGCATGCGAAATTGCTACTAAAATCCTTGAAGACAAGCCAATTTTATTGGATGAGATACACCACCATTGGCTTAGGTTACGTATGGGCGAAGAAAGTAATGAAGATGGTTTTTCTGTCGAGGATGAGTTGAAGGATATTCAAGAACGTCTCAAGAAACTCCATTTCCAAATGAAGCTTGAAGTCAAAGAGGTTTTGCGGACTTGACATTTTCTGAAACCACCATGATGTCTCCACCACCACGAAATGTACCAACCAAGGGAGCCAAGAAAAAAGTGGACATTGCAAGGTCTAAAGGAAAAATTACATCGACTAGTCGAATCCTTCTTCGTGGGAGGTTGTTGATTCTTAAAATCCGGATAGTCAACCGTCATCATCACCCAAAACTTCATCATTTAAAAGAAAAAAAGGTGCTCGTCTTGGTAAAACATCACTTTCCCCACTTTCACCACCTACTCGGTATCCAAAGCCTGAACCTATTCCGGTTATGAGGCCTATTGATTATATGCCACGCTTCATGCTTCCATTTATTGAAAAAGTGGTGGATGTTATAGGCGATGGACATTGTGGATTTCAGGCTATAGCCGAGTTCATGGGATTGACCGAACAAAGTCTTATCATGATTCATACACATCTTATTCAAGAGTTGAAAAACCATAGAGATGATTATGTTGAAGTATATGCGGGTGAGGATCGTTATAACTACATTTTAAATGGCTTACATTCTCCCGCAAATATGGGAGGTTGTGCACATCTTGTTGATAAGTGGTTCACTGTTCCGGACATGAGACATATTGTTGCTAATTATTATAAAAGGTGTGTGGTCGTGTTGACAACTCTTGGAAGATCGGAATCTTTTTTCCCACTAAGAGGGCCACCATTGCCTGGTAAGCAAAAAACTCCCATCATGTGCCTTGGGGTAATTCCGAATGATTTCGTGCTTATTTATTTGAAGAATGGTTGTCCACTACCTCCATCGTCTACGAAGTGGCACAATCACAAGAAAGAAGATGCGGTAACTTGGGAAGATGGGTATTTGGATCAACATGAGTTGTTCTGAAAGCTCATGGTTATTGAAAGTGGAAACAAACCGCCACAACCACAAAAGGAGTCAAATAAAGCGACGCCTATTTTGTTAGACACTCCCGAAAAACCAAAGCAACAATTTGAAGTTATTGCGGAAGATGAGGAAGATTCTATTTCACTTGATCTTCCCCAATCACTTGGTCTTTAATGAGTGATTTTTTTGTCAGTGTTAGTCCTTTTTTTTGGTAGAAATTACACCGACGTATATTTTGGGGTCGAAATTGTAACGCCAATTTTTTATGGCCAATATATAAGTAACATTATGTAATTTACATTGAAATATATGATAATATGACTTTTATGTGGTGAAACTATGTGCAATACTTATTTATTCATTATTAATGTTTACGCATTTGATTTATTTGTCATTACATATCATTTAATTTCATCCTAATGTATGATTTTTTTCATAAAGCTTGTGTGAAGTGAAACATGTCTGAGGTTGCAAAAATTGAAGGTTGTGTTAGGTACTCCACTTTTAAAAAGACAATTAAGGTTATGATAACGCCGACCGACTCTCTTGATGATTTGAAGGCGCAACTTAACACTTATTTTGAGCATCTTGGTGAAAATTAATATACACGTCACTTGTTTGGTCAAAAGTCATGCATAGACCTAGGAGAAGATAGAGAAGAATACACATGGAGAACGGCAAGCTATATGCCTTGGCTTATTGAAGACGATAGCGACGTCGGATTTATGTTTCGGAATATGGTGGAAAATAATATATTATATATGTATGTTCGTTCCATATGCAATTGCGTTGAATGCGTTGCTTAATTTAATGATATGTAATGAGTTATAATGTGTTGTTTAATTATAGACACTTAATTATGGACACTATGTAACGTTTTGATGAATTTCAAACCTTTGTGTAATTTGAACCAAATGTCGGTTTGATTTAATTATGGACAATTGTAAAAGATATTGTATTTTTCTTGTTTATCACTGAGTTTAAATGTTGTACGAATTATATTGCATTTGGAAATGTTCTGGCTTAATTACAGGTAAAACTGACCGAAAAAATGACTTGGAAATGTTTACAATTATGCAGAACCCACTGTCTGCATAATTGTTTTTCGGCAGTTAACTGCCGAGATTTTCCTCAGCATTTAACTAGAAAATCCTCGGCCGTTAACTGTGAAAGGCAATTGTTTATCAGCGGTAAGTGTGAACAACAATTTTCTTTCTTTCTACATATGGAGTAAAGTTAGATAACACGTGCAGTTCAGTGATAGTGACATTGACCGCCATTTATATCTATCCATTCTTGTTTTTTTGGTACATATTTATATGCATTCATTATCATTAATAATCTTTCCAACCAATTTTTGACTATAACCAATATACAAATATATCGTTTACGTCACTCTTGAAAAAAAGGATCAAATCAGAAGAAAGAAAATTCGTATATCCATATTGAAGGAAGAGAAAATCATCACTGAATCAATGGCGAAAGGACACACTGTTTTGGAAGTTGGAGCTGATGGTGTTGCCATCATCACCATCGTCAATCCTCCTGTCAATTCTCTCTCTTTTGATGGTACTATTCTTCTTTTTCATAGATCTGGTTCTTTTATCTTATGTATAGAAGTTTTAAAGTTTTGTATATTTGTTGGAATGATCTGATTCATGTTTGGTTTTACGGCGACGAGAATTGATTTTGAATGAATTGGTGTTTGAATATATTTACGTAGAAGTGAATTGAACAATAGATATCAGTCTAATAATCAACCGGGGAGGTAAAAATTTCAAATTCTAGTTAGAAGCTAGAGTCAATTATATTCGAGAAGACTAATTGCATGATTGGATTCGCGGTGAGATTGACAAAGTAAGGGTGATCCACCTAATTTTGGTATTAAGAAAATGGAAGTGATTGAATGTAATCTGTGTTTTAGTGTCATGTCCGGTTGTGTCGATGTCCGACACAAGATATACCTTTAATTTGAAGTTATGTAAGTTCAATATTTTATGATATAAGATTTAAGTAACTCGATTATTTACCTTTTATTTTCCTTTACTCATGATATATTACGTTTGTTCATTTGTCTGTCCTCTCCCCTCTCGCCCTCTAGTGTTTCAGAGTTTAAAGGAGAGTTTTGACGAGGCTCACAAGAGAGAAGATGTCAAGGCAATTGTTGTTACAGGTATGCAAAGTGCTTCTGAAATAAACTGTTTATTATGCATGGAATGTTCAAAATTTGAACTCGATAGCAATCTTTAATTTTGTTTAGTTAAACAATGTGGGTTTGGTATAAGGTGTTGTTTTGAAGTGGGAAATGGAAATGAATCATCGTTTGGTCCTGTAAAATGTCAACAGGGGAGAAAATAGACATAACAATATCAATCAAAAGCTTTGTCTAGGTAAGGTTGAGTATATGGATCATTGATCAATGATGCCTTGTTTAAGGGGGAGAAGATGCATAGCCGATTTGAATAATTTTAAATAAGAAAAGGAAATGTCACTGAGGAAATATATTAGACAACTGTCACAAACCTTTTAAGTTTTTATCTAAATAAACATTTAGGGCCGGTTTAGTTAAACAAAACATTTTCAATTTTTACTTTTTATGTGAGTGGCTGGAGTGACATTTGGATATGAATTTTCCTTTTTAAATGAGTAGATTAAAGCTTGCTAGAGCGAATGCATTTCCAGAAAAAGTGAAAACAATGTTTTGAACATTTTCAATTTATTTTTAAAATACATTTTCATAATACCTTCTCTAATGTTTATTTTAACTCACAAGTCAACGGACCCTTAACTATTCGTCCTCGTCTTAATTGAAGATAGACACATGTAGTCTGTATAAGAGAAAAACAGTTATTTGGCCCACTTACAGCATTCACTGGCAGGAAAGATAGACCATATGGAAAATAGTCCAATAGGCCAAGGTAGAGAGACCGTGGAAAAATATAGGCCAAAACGTTGCGGGAGATTTTGATTTAATGTTCTATCACCATATTTGAGTTATGACTGGATATTATGGCATAATTTAATCTATGTAGCCGACTCCACTTAGTGTGTAGAAAGTTTTATCGACAGTAATTTGGGAAAAATCTTAAAACTTGGTTGTCTTTGTTCTTGTTACCCCTAAAGCTCATTGTAGTTTTGATCTTTGACTATTTATCACAATCTTAATTATATAAGCATCAATCACCCAATTTTTGTTTTAAACCTACAAGCATAGATTGTTCAAACTAGAGTAATTTTTACGGTATGCTTTTTAACATTTTGAGTAATGCTAAAGTGTGTCTGTAAAGAGCAAAAGATAAGAAGAAAAAGAGGAAGCATAAATCAAACAGCACTCAAGTCGAGGTCCTCATACCTGAATATTTTGTTACTGTATCAGGTGCAAAGGGCAAATTTTCTGGCGGTTTTGATATTAATGCATTTGGCCTAATACAAAAGGGATTAGGTAATTTCTTCTGTTTTTATATTGTTTTTCTGTTTTAGTAAATGTACTTGCACTCATTTTCTAATTCTTCGTGGCCATATATAGGGGATACAAAGCCTGGTTTGATATCAATAGAACTCCAAACTAATACTATAGAAGGTACAATTTTCTTTAAAGTTTTCTTTGTAACTCATTTGTCATTGTATTCTATTTTGATTTTGAATCTTTTCATTTCATCTTTTAGCGGGAAGGAAGCCTACGGTTGCTGCCATTGACGGCCTTGCCTTGGGTGGGGGTTTAGAGCTTGCAATGGTACAAGTTGTCCAGTGTTTAGAATAAGAAATTTTTATGTTTTCTTTTTTTTCTTTTCTACAAAATATTATCCTTTCTTCCTCTTACAGGCATGCACTGCACGGATATCAACCCCCAGTGCTCAGCTAGGTTTGCCTGAACTTCAACTTGGAGTAATTCCTGGAGGTGGAGGTATGGATGCTTCGACTGTTAGTTGCACTAATTCCTTTCTAATTTTGTCATGTTTATTTATTAGAATTCTGTCGATATTACTTATTATTCTTTTCTTTTCACTCCATCAACATATTTTTCTAGTTTATTTAATTATCCAAATTGAATGTATTGAGAGTAAATGAAGAAAACGCTGAAATGCATTATTAGCAGTATTCAAACCTAAGTTATGCATTTTGACACGACTGTAGTCATAATAGGGGATGTTTTTTCTGGTGAATGTATCCTTAGGAGTTAAGGACAAGGTCAAGATGAAAAGTACTGTTGAATTTGATGGTCTTAAGAACTATGCTAGCTTTGATGAACTTATGATTTATTTATTATCTAAGCTTTTCATGTCGTAAATATTTGTATCATTGTGTTATTTTTTTATTGTTATAGACCTGTATGTGGTTGTGTGTGCTAATTAAGTCCCTTACCAGAGATCATGGTGAAAAGTCTTGTTATGTTAGTTAGGCCTTGCATAATCAACAGCATTAAAAAGGGTTAGGCCATGAATAACAATGCAAAGGCTTACAAGTCACGGGCTTGTGACAATGCTCTTATCTTAAATAGTTGATTAAAACTGGTATGAGGTCCTATTTTTTTTATTTAACAATTCCATTTTAACTCGGCATTTGTAAATTGTCTTAGGAACGCAGAGACTTCCTCGTCTTGTTGGCCTGGCAAAGGCACTTGAGATGATGCTGGTATGCTACAATTTATGCTTCCTTTTTCGTAGAAAATATGTAAAATGTAATTTCAACACGCCTATCCAGTGGTTGAGATTTAACTTTTTAGCACTTCTTGATTTTTTGAAGACCTCAAAGGCAATCAAAGCGGAGGAAGCTCATAGTTTGGGGCTTGTAGACGCTTTAGTGTCACGTGATAAGTTGGTGAGCGCTGCTCGCCAATGGGCTCTAGATATTGTGGACCGTCGACGACCATGGGTTGCTAGTCTTTACAAGACTGACAAAATAGAATCCCTTGGGGAAGCAAGAGAGATATTGAAGTTTGCCAAAACTCAAGCGCAAAGACGGGCTCCTAATCTTAAGCACCCTTTGGTTTGTATTGATGTTATTGAACATGGAATAGTCACTGGTCCCCGTGCAGGACTCTTGAAGGTTGTCACATGTCTGCAATTTTTCTTTTTACTATTGAAATTGTTGTACCCAAATCTGAATTATAATGTATCTAACCTTTGCAGGAAGCTGAAGCCTTTGAAGGACTGGTGGCCTCGGATACTTGCAAGAGCTTGATTCACATATTTTTCTCTCAACGAGGAACATCTAAGGTTTGTAGACATTATTTGTCTGAGTTTTACCTGTTTCTCTCCCCTTTTGATAGAGGGAGAGGCTGTACTAGTTGTTAATTAGTTGTTAAGGAGGGGAAAATGTTTGTGTAATAGCTTATAAAAGCACATTTTAAACCTGGTTACATAGAATTCAAACTTGTCAATTTTCTGTTGATTTTTATAGAACTTCTGAGGTGAGATAAACTGTTTCCAAATCTTTAGTTTTCCTTCTAATTTAGTTGTGGCCAGTCAAAAGGTCAAATAGATATTGTTGATTAAGGTTTATAAAAATGTTAAAAGAGCGAGAGACCATAGCAAGCTGTCACATTCGAAGAGAGCAACTGTAGTTCAACAAGATATATCATATATGATAGGACTCTTATTGAGAAGGTGAGCTCGAAGAGACAGTTAGCACATAAGTTGTTAAGGCCCATAGTATGGAGAGTTTTTGTTAAGAGAAATAGAGAAGTACAAAATTGGAACGTCCATGTGACTGAGTGAGAGTAAGAGGAGAGAAGTGTGAATTGAATTGTGCAAGGGTAAGGAGGTTGAAGGAAGAGAGAAAGGTATCAAGAAGAATCATACAGTTAGCTTGGGGCAGAGAGTATCCGTTCTCTGAAGGAGCTTAGGTCTGGACAATGGGATCTTCATTATATCGTATTTTTCTTTGATTTTCAGAAATAATACACTCTTTATCTTCCGTTGTTGCTTTGTTTTCTTCCATTTACAGTTTATGTAATCCGGGTTCGCATCAATGTGGTTGTTAGTTCATATAGTTATTTATTTGATGCTTAAATTTATAGTATTGATGTTTTCAGATTTATATTTCATTCAAACAGTTTCAATTTTGTCCTGTTTCAGGTTTTTGTTTAAAAGCTTTAGAAAGTGAAATTTGTGAATCCTAACCATTTTAAATTATGCCTGTAATGTATATCTTTAACATGATTAGTAGAATTTTCTGGCTTGTGTTGGGGTTTTATATAGTGTCAGTAAAGTAACCTCAATGTAGCATATTAAATATAATTTGTGATTAAAAGTTAAAACCTGAATTAGCTATTCTGTTCCTTAGTACTTTCTTTTCAGAAGTTCTGTATACATGAATTTTTTCAACATCTCTTCGCATGAATAGGTACCTGGGGTTACCGATCGTGGATTGGTTCCTAGACAAGTGAAAAAGGTTGCGATCCTTGGCGGAGGACTAATGGGCTCTGGAATTGCGACTGCTTTAATTCTTAGTAACTATCCTGTTATCTTGAAAGAAGTAAATGAAAAATTCCTGGAAGCAGGTGTTAACAGAGTTAAAGGTGAGAAAAGGTTCTTGTAAATTGGTTCTTGATGCTTAAATTTAAAAATATATAACTCATGTAGCACTTTTCTTTATGCAGTAAATTTACAAAGCCGTGTCAAGAAAGGGCAAATGACCAAGGAAAAATTTGAAAAGACCATATCTCTTCTCAAAGGTACCATTGACTATGAAAGCTTCAAAGATGTGGACCTGGTTATAGAGGTACTTGAGGCGAAATCCTATTATTAATTTGTTTGTTGATTGTTGCAATTGCGCTTTATTCAGAACCTTTGTAAATTATACACTATTGGTTATGTTCCGACAGGCTGTTATTGAGAATGTTGCCTTAAAGCAACAGATCTTTGCTGACCTTGAAAAGTATTGTCCTCCTCATTGTATACTTGCAAGTAACACTTCCACAATCGACTTGAACCTGATTGGAAAGAATACTAAATCTGAAGACCGGATTGTTGGAGCCCATTTCTTCAGGTATTATTAGTGTTCACTCTTCATTAACTATTGTATTTTGGATTTACTTGGTATGCATTGTCAGTGGAAAAGATTTTTTACACAGTCATTCAATTGTAATCATTGGATACTAAATATGTTTGAATTTAGTATTGACTATTTTAAAAGTCAAAGATAGCACTGATTGTAATTGATTGACAATGTAAAATGTTGTCCACTAACGGATTATAATTGAATGACGGTGTAAAAAATCTTTTCACTGACAATGCATACCAATTATTAGTGTTCACTCTTCATTAACTATTATATTTTGGAGCCCATTTCTTTCGGTATTATTAGTGTTCTGTGTTCACTCTTCGTTAACTATTATATTTTGGATTTAATTGGTATGCATTGTCAGTGAAAAGATTTTTTACACTGTCATTCAATTATAATCGTTGGATCACTACATATGTTTAAATTTAGTATTGCCTATTTTGAAAGTAAAATATACCACTGGTTGTAATTGATTGACAATGTAAAAAGTTGTACACTAACGGTATATTTATGACTGAAAAATTCTATGGTTGCCTCTACAGCCCGGCACATGTTATGCCACTTCTGGAGATTGTACGTACTAAGCAAACATCTCCACAAATAGTGGTTGATTTGCTAGATATCGGAAGGAGGATAAGGAAAACTCCAGTGGTAGTTGGAAATTGTACTGGATTTGCTGTTAATAGGATGTTCTTCCCATATACACAAGCAGCTATGTTTCTTATTGAACATGGTGCGGATGTTTATCAAATTGATAAGGCAGTAACTAAGTTTGGAATGCCCATGGGACCTTTCAGGTATTAATACTTGAAAAATTTCTTGATATCCATATTCACTTCTCTAAGAGTTTAATATATCACACATCTTCTAATGAAGGTTGATTGACCTTGTTGGTTTTGGCGTGGGGGTTGCAACTGCCATGCAATTTATTGAGAATTTCCCTGAGCGAACTTACAAATCAATGCTCCTTCCACTTATGCAAGAGGATAAAAGAGCAGGTAAAGATAAAACTCTCATGCACTAATTATTTGTAACAATTGAAAACTTAAGATGTTGTGAAATATATTTACTTAACAACATGCTCAGACGTGTTTCCACTAAAAACTCGTTATGTGTGGAACTACTAATTAACATGTGCTTTTAACAGGTGAAGCAACTCGCAAAGGATTTTATTTGTATGATGATAAACGTAAGGCTAATCCTGATCCAGAGTTGAAGAATTATATTGAGAAGTCTAGGAACATTTCTGGTGTCACTGTGGATCCAAAGGTATTTTACCCGTCTAACTAATTTAGGCTCCCTTCCGTTCCTTTTTAACTATCGCTTTTGTAGAAAAAATTTGTTTATGTATATTTGTCGTTTTCAAAGTTCAATGTAACATCAACGGTTATTTGGTCAATAATACCCTTAACTATTTATTCCAGAGAGATATTATAGGAAAAAGACATAATTTCATCAAAAGTAACAAAATTTATTGATTTTCTTTTTATTTGTAAATAATCTTGAAATGGCGAGTAAAAAGGAAGTGAGAAAGTCCGTTTTTACTTGACTGTTGTTTGGGAAACACAATTTGTGTTCATTACAAATTCCATTTGATCTGATTTTGTTAAATTTGGCAAACTGTACAGCTTGTAAAAGTATCAGAAAAGGACATCATAGAGATGATCTTCTTTCCTGTGGTGAATGAGGCTTGCCGGGTCCTTGATGAAGGCATTGCAGTTAAAGCAGCAGATCTTGATATTTCAGCTGTTATGGGAATGGGCTTTCCACCTTACAGGTTTGTCTCATCCATTATTATTTTTTTATACTTTTGACAGTTTGTGCTTCTTGTTCTGACTTTTGGGATTAATTTAATTAGGGGAGGTATCATATTTTGGGCTGACTCTCTTGGATCCAAATACATATACTCAAGATTAGCTGAATGGTCAAAACTATATGGAGAATTCTTCAAGCCCTCTGCCTATTTGGCTGCAAGAGCTGCCAAGGGGATTTCATTGGTAAGAAATCAAAGATCATGTGCTCTTTATTTAGTTTATAGAACAGATACTTGCCTCTTAGGCTGCATTTTATTACTGTTTACCCAACTGCATTGTCAATTTGATCATTGCGGTTGGAGTAGGATAGTCTTGCTCGATTATTATATTGAAATTTTAACTCAAGATCAAAGATATAATAGATATTTCAGAATAGTTATTGTTATATGACTTATATCTGATGATCATTTCAACAGTGAATTGCACCTAGAATTATAATCCCTGTATACATGAGGGATCTACCCCTTTCTATTTAAAATTATAATCCCTTCAACTGAGACCTTGTGTTAAATAACAATGATATCCGAAAAAATGACGGGGTTTGAGGGGACAATGGTGGCAATGATATCAACATGGAAGTTAATTACAGGATTTTTGGACCCCATGAAGCTTTCATTTGTACTGTAGATCAATTATATTTATACCATATATTACACCCTCTAATGGCATCTTTACTTTCATGTTGCAGGGTGCCTCGGTGGAGCAAGCGCAGTCACGACTATAAGATTCAATAGCACAATCAGACCAAAAAATAAAAAAAGATTCAAAAGCACATTACATGTTTTTTTTTATCAGTTTTTCTTTCCCCTTTCAAAGGATAGGAACATAATTCAAAAAGAGCCAAATCTCAAAAATCTCTTCCAAGAGATTAATCTGTTAGTTTCTTGTCACTAGCAGCAAGAGCTTAATAATGAAAATGAATAGTTAGATTAAATGATTTCTTGTGAGGTTTATGGAATTGCTAGTTTGAGTATCATTTCTTCATTGCTTCTCTAAGTATACTGTTGCTGAGAATTGTTATTGCAATATTTGATGATAATCCAACAATTATGCTTTTCAAAATCAAAATCCAACTTTTAACCTTTAGATTTTTTTCTCAGTCTTTGAATTGCTGAAATTAATTATGAATGAATTGGCTGTTTGCAAGTGGAACAATAACAGGGTAGAAAACTTTTAAGGTTTAGATTCTACATTTCTCAAAAGAAATGGAGATATCCATAGTATGACTTAAAATGTATAAAGATACATTTTTTAAACTGGTGATATAATTACACTTTTAAAATATCCAAACCTCTGATATAGTTAGGCTTTTATATAATCCTTACTTAGAACATAGACCCATGGAACCTGGTTAAACATGTCAATTTAAAAAAAAATAAAAACTGGTATATCTCTCGAAAATGAATTGCTTTAAGCATGTAAATCTTATGCAAATACATACAATATTCTAGATTTCATAATTATTTTGTTGCATAGACAAAAATGGGTTTTGTGTGGATAAATGATAATGGATGAATTACTAATGATGTGTACAAGATAATGTTAATGCAAGCATGTTCATGAAATATGACCACTTCCACCTGTAAAGATGGCACGCTTCTACCAGGCCAACCCCATTAGGTTAGCAATATATACCCACTTAATGTATAGAATATGAACTTCAAATAAACATGCAAAATAAATTTAAAACTTAAAGTCATGTATTGGACAGGTTGAGGAATCCAAACACTAACCTAAACATGTGTGAGGTGAACTTGTTTGTTATAGTTTTTTTAAAAATGATTTTCAAAGTATATAGCGATGAAACTCCACTTTTTTAAACAATGTGAGACTAACCTTAAGATAATAAGTTTAAAGGTTTTATCACTTATAGTGATCAAACTCCACTTTTCTAAACAATGTGAAACTTATAACTCGCACTTGTTATACAAAAACTTCCCTTCAAATGTGAACCATCAAATTCATTATTATCTCTTCAAGCATAAGCTTTTTCACCCCACACACACTTAAACTTGTATTGTTGTTGTCGCTGTGCCCTCGATGAGATCCACTACTCGAACACCATGCCATGAAGACTTTCAACACATGGAGTCAGTCGAACCACGACTCTGATATCATTATTGGGTCATGAAAGGAGTTCGTGGAAATAGGTTTATAGGTTCTCTACGTTATAAAGTGTTCAAACTTCATTTTTATAAGCAAGGTGAGGCTTCTAATTCACACTTACTACACAACAATTCAAACTTTTTCTAAAGACAATTTTTTAAATAAAGCTTCAAATGAAAAATCGTTTTAAATATTTTCTCATAAAATTATTGTAAGTATTTCATCCTTTTACTACAATTTTTTTGGGATAAATAAATTTCAAAAAATGTTTACAATGAGAAGCTATTTTCAGTAACTTTTAAAAAACATTTTCGTGAGATACCTTTTTGAAAAAATATGTGATTTCTTTTATGTTAAAATCTCTATCAATGAATAACTAAGTTTTGATGTAAAAATTACTGTTTAAATTTATAACAAGTGAGTTCAAAATAACTTATATTGTTTTTGAGTAAGTTCTCACAAAAATTGTTTAGAAATATAAAGTAAAAAACATTTTTTTTAATCTATAAGAAACATGTTTATAAATGAGACTTATCTTTGTTCTTTCTTTCTTTTTTGTCAAATAGTCAATTGGCTAAAAATTCACCTCTTAAGATGAAAAGTGGTGTGTCTGGAGTTCGAACTATAACCCTCACATATATTATGTAATGTTTCTATCAACTGAATTAAACTCACAGAGATTAATCATCTTTATTCTTATTCCACTGTATATGTATATGTGACATGATCACATGAACCCAAAATACTCATTATATCAGGTAATCATTGTGTCAAATTTATTCCTCTAAAAAAGATTGTATCAGATTTATTAGATTATCATCACCTCACCTATAGTATCAATGTGCTTTATATTTAACGGGTAAAGATCGTCTTCATTTCTTTCATTTGAAGAGAAACATACACAAAAAGTTTGAAAGAATTATAAAATAATTAATTTAATGGTGTCAAACCCAGTTAATGGTGAACTGACTATCTATGTTTTATGTTTACCTCTTTAAATAGAACGGTTCATTTATTTTGAGAAATAAAGAGGATTCTAATTCTTATTCACTTAGGGTGCAATTGATTCCTTAAAAACTAAGGGACATAACTCGAGTTGTATCAACATGATTTAAAAATTGGTCATGTAACTCAATAAAATGTGAACAAATGATTATTTTATCATTTAAAAAATACTAAAGAGAAAAGGAGAATACGTTAGCTGTATTTTATTATTTAAATTCCAATCATGACGTCCTTTCTAACAAATTTGATATTTTTATCGATTGAGTTCGAATTTATAGACAATGTGCTTATGATTTTATTGGGGCAAAGTTACACTTATAGTCTCCTTACTTAATTTCAAATAACAATTTAATCTTTTATCATTTTTCATTGCAATTTTTCCTTTTGGGTCCATTTGCATATGAATTTTTAAGTTTCAAATCTAATATTCATATGCAAACATAGATGAAAGACCTTAAATTTAAAAATTGGAGGCCACAAAAAAGAAAATCATAAATTTGAAACTTAAAAATACATATATAAATAAATCAAAGAAACAAAAATGCAATGAGAAAAAAATAAATAACCAAATCATTGTCTGAAATTAAATTAAAATCCTCCTTTATAATTTTTCTTTTATTCATGACTTGTCTCCTTATTCTTTTTGACAAACAAACCAATAACAATTATTAATGGTAGGACCACCCTTTCAAAACAAAATTATTTATGGTAGGACCATAGCTTTTTCAATCAGGGTCAGGGTGGTTCACTTATCATTCGTTGCACGGATAACACGTGATTGAACCAAAAAAGAAAAATTTATTAACGTCTAATTAACAGCTAACCTATTCTCTTTTTCTTTTTAGTATTTTTTAAATGATAAATAATCTTACTTTATTTTGTACTCAATAACTTTAATCCTTTAATTATTGATTATTTACAAGTTGATATTCTTAATTAGTAACTTTTGAAAAGACATTGTAAAAGAAAATATTTTGAATAGAGACTACATAGAAAATAAAAATGATTTCATTTGTTTGAAATTCACATCTGTTACTTACTATTAATAAATATATAAATGAAAAACCAGTTATTTTTTGGTGGTTGAGTTTTGATGTCGTAGTGTATTTTTGTCAACAACCGTAGAAATTAATCAATCAAATCAAATAAGATTATAATGTACGACAATGCTTTTTTATAAAGATTTAAAATTGTTACATTTTTATAATCAATTTTGAATCCATAACCTCTTGTGATGCAAAATGAAACTCGAACATCAAATCTTTTCAATAACTCTAGTCACGCGGTTTGATTTTTTTTTTGTTTCATAAGAAAAAATATATGTTTGATTTTCCTTTATAACAATGTAAAGAAATACGGATTTGTCTAAAAAAAACTATTTATTGCTACTAGTATGTAGTATCAATTAAATTTTTTGTTGACAAAAGTATTAGTTTAATCTTATTAATTAAAAAAGTGAAAGATTTGTACCCAAAAAACTTTTTAAAAAAATGGAGGATAAAATAATATATATAAATAGAAATAGAAAAAACATTTGCCATTAAAAAAGAAAAAAATGCAAAAATATCATTGCTTCTTTTGATTTCTGTCCAGACAAGAAAAAAACTCCTCTTTCCACCTTATTCTCACTCTTCTGCCTAGCCATAAATATGCACACCAAAAGAAGAAATTGAAACTACTCATTCATAATCTTGTTTCTTAGTTTCCTCATGGCAGATCCAAGTTTCTTTGTTGGAGTTATAGGTAACACATGCATATGATGAATACCCTTCTATTCATTCCTTTTCACTCTTTTGCACCAACCTTAATGGTACCAATCTTTATTGATCCATGCCCAAAAATGGAAATTTCATATATGGTTTTTTCTTAATTTGTTTCTACAGGTAACATCATCTCAATTCTCATGTTTCTTTCTCCTGTGTAAGCTCTTTGCACTCTACACAACTCACCTCACCTTTTTATTTTTTTGAAAAACAATTCAACTATTATTTGTAAATTATTATCTCAATTTTGCTAATGGATAATATTTGTGTAATTAAATTAAACAATGCAGACCAACAATTTGGAGAATAATAAAGCAGAAATCTACAGAAGAATTCTCTAGTTTTCCTTACATATGCACATTGCTTAACTCATCATTGTGGACTTACTATGGAACTATAAAAGCTGGAGAATACCTTGTGGCTACTGTTAATGGCTTTGGCATCGTGGTGGAGACAATCTACATTCTTCTATTTCTCATATATGCACCCCCAAAAATGAGGGTAGGAATATCATTTTTACAAAATCAAATTAATTTATCAACATAAAAAATTAAACTAACATTTAATTTCGAAGTTTATGATACTTACAGATGAAATTAGAAACAAATTTCATTTATTTTTTGTCTTTCTGTCACTACTATAATTTTATACAAAAATGAAGGGAAAAAAAAGAGAAATTATTATTAGTTAAAGTGAAACCGATGACATTTTACAATGTTCTAAGGATATTTGAACTATATATGTTGTTTGAATTTACACGTTCAGACTCTTATTACCAATCTGACACTCGTGTGCTCACTACCATAAATTTAATAGTAAATTAATTATATTTTTCTCTAATTTGATTAATAATTTTTTTATGAGACTCATTTGATTAATAGTAATTAAACATATTTATATGTTTGATTAAATTCAGGTGAAGACTGCAATTCTTGCTGGGATTTTGGATGTGGTGATCTTGGCAGCAGCAGTGATTACTACTCAATTAGCATTGGAGGGAGAAGCTCGTAGTGGTGCTGTTGGTATCATGGGTGCAGCTTTGAACATTCTTATGTATGGCTCACCTCTTGCTGTCATGGTAAGTTTCTGGAGCTTTCTATAATCATTCATGTTTGTCGTATCTCTTTCTAATCATATATAGATTCATTAAAACAATTTATTAGACTAGCAAATCTAGCATCCTTAGATTATTAGTGAAATAAAGAGATTTCATGTTTTACTCCAATCAAGGTGGTCTTAGTTATAATTCTGTTGTATTAACTATAAGATTGTTCATATCACTGATAAATTAAAGACAAAAAATAAAATTTGTATTCAATTTTCTATTTTGAGACGAAATAAAAATAGAAATTTCATATTTGTTGTTTTATTCTAAATTTCTGTGGCAAATATGTTGGACAACCAATTTCAGGCTCCTTAAATCTTCTTCAATGTCTTTAGAGATGCTTGAAAGGTCATGAAAAAAAAAGATTAATATTTGTGGTTGTCCTTATTTTTGAACTTCATATCATATATGGTAGGTACTCTATTAGTAGTGTCCCACGGGGCACAGTTTTCTTCTGAAATAGTAGTTGTTTTGTTTCATGTTGACAATGCTTGCTGAATGGAACATCTAATCTAACACTTGCACATGCCATCCATCACAGCTTTGCAAAATTTAATCATACACGTGTGTATTTAAAGTAGTCGGTATACAAACAACCATGTATATTATCTAAAAAAGATAAAACAAATACTCCTTCCGATCACATTTATAAGTAAAAAATAATTTTTTAGATACATCTAATAATTAATGTATTCAACCCAAAACTGTAACCGAATACATTAATTATTCAATGTATTTAAAAAATCAGTTTTTGCTCATAGATATGATCGGAAGGAATATAAACTTTGTGTTACTTTGCCACATAAATTTAACATTAACTAATTCAAGTATGTATGTAGTAGAGTTTATTATGTTCTTAGTTAATGAGTAGAAGGGAAAAAAACAATGATAAAGTGAGACAATTCATTAATTATCTACTAAATACAATTAAACATCTTGAAAAAAATAATACAATTAAACAAGAATTTTATGTGTGTGGAAACTTTTCTTAAAAATAGAGTGTATATTTAAACATTGTACCAAAAAAAAAAAAAGAGTGTATATTTAAACATTAATCATAGTTAATAAATATTATGAATATATAAACATTTAAAAATGGGTCATGCAAACCGGTGTCCCCATGACACTGATTAAGGATGTCAAAAAAGAAAATTATTATCATAAAAGGAAACAATTTTGACTATTTTAGTATTAATTACACAATTTTCAATTCAATAACTATTATATAATTTCCTTTTTTAGCATTCTTAACCGATGCTCTGGGACACCGGTAAGTATTTCCCTTTTAAAAATTATGTGTATTTGAACACGATTAAAATGATTAATAAACATATGTGTATATTGAAATACTTAAAAAAAATATTAATGATATTCAAAGTCATAGTTAATTGTGCTCGTTTGATAGTTAATGAGTTAGAACATCTTATTATATTCATTAATTATTATCTAATTTATTGTCAAAATTTATTGTTAAACTTGTGTAAAAAATTACACAAATGTCATTATATTCATCATTAATTTTTAAAATAAAAATTTAATTTTAAATTTGTTTTTGTCCCAATAGATGGGACAAAGATAAAGAAATATAACAAATTTTGTCGATAAGTACAACACTTCTAAAATTATTAAAAATACCATTTATTTATTTTTTTACTGAAATAAGTGTTCTCTCTCACCAGATATTATTGAGAGTTGATAATATGACTCTCCAAAAAAAAAACTTGAGTTGGAATCCTTGGTGACCCATTTGTAAGGCTTCTAACACCTACAAAAAATGGATGTCTCAACCCATTTGGGGTTGGCCTAGTGGTTGGCTTGGGATCTTGGAGTTTGCATCTCTAAAGCTATCAGGTTCGATTCCCTCTGGTGCCAATTTCGATAGGCAAGTTCATACAAAGTTTTGCTTTGGCTTTAAATGGGGCCCCCGCTAGTGGGCGGTGTAATTGGTCCCCTCGAATTAGTTGGTTCTTAGACCGGATATCAAATGTGAGTAAGAGCCAACTCACATTTCTCTCTTGTCTATCTGTCAAGTCTTTTTATTCTCTTGATAATATATCAAATGTGAGTAAGAGTCTTATATTGATTGAAAAAGTGGATGTTGAGCAACATATAAATAAGAGAACCCATATAACTAACATCTTAAAGTTTTAGATTAAGACGTGGTATTTAATTCCACTTTGTGTGAATGCTAGTGAAATGTGGTAATCCTTCCGGCTCCTCCCTTAACTCAACATCTTTCTATGCTCTCTCTCTCATCCTTCTCATAATTCTCTCTCTCTCAACCTTCTCATAACACACTCTCTCTCTATCTTCTCCCACTCTTGTTGGAACTGACACACACTTTGAGACAGAGAGAAAACTTATAAAAAAATAAGAAAGGTTTTACAATTTTTTATTTTGTAACTTAACTTCTCATTCAAGATATCAATGCGTACCTATACATCTTGATAGTTTGGCTTACAAGTCACTAGATAGCCCAATACAATATAATCACCTTAGTTAGTTAGTTACTTGCACTGCAAGTAACTTAACTAACCTAACTAATAGGTTGAATTACCACTAATTCAACACTTATACAATATTCTAAGCCTACTAATTTGATTTATATTTTAACATTTCCCCCCTCTCTCAAGCTTTATCCATTTTCTATATTCCTTCTCCTTACATGGTCTCGTCTCTCTCTTCTCTTTTAAAGTGAAAGAGAATGTTATTGTATTTGAGTCATAGTATACCTTACACTTTTATCAAGAAATTTGTTTGCTTACCTAAAATAATAACAAAATTATTTGCCTCCATTTTGAAGGGATTGAAATTTGCTGCAGTCACCACCTACATGCAATCAACGACCCCATGACTTTTCCATCAAAATTAGATGGTTCAAATCTTAAACTCTCAATAACTTCAATTTTAAAATAAAATCAAAATTTGTTTGAGGTTTAAATTGTTCGACCTCAATTGGACGGTGACACCGCGTGATTGCGGCAAATCTTCAATTTCATTTTTTCAGCAGTGCTGACCCTCTATCCAAAAAAAATCACTCACGAACCCCACCATCAAATCGTCCTCCCTAGACTTTTGTTTTAACTTGTGTCATTGTTAGGCTACTGTGACCTATATCACTCTTAGGCTATTGTTTTTTTAAAAAAAAATTAATTAACACCACAATATAATTTCACATTTTTATAATTGTATAATAGAGTATGACATTGACAACATGTTAGTATCCGTCAAAAGAAAAGACAACATGATATCTTTTTTTGCTTTGATAAAAAAAAAAAGTTGAAAAGAAATTGAATTGATCGACATGTTTTAATTTGTAACAATAAATTATTTGTTTCTTAAAATTGGTTGACTAAAGTGTGTAATATTTCCAATTTAGATATCCAAATTATGATTTATATGTTAGTACTGTTCTTTGTTCAATTTTCTTTTATAGGTAAAATACTATTGTCTTGTTATTAATTATGTACAATGTATGGCTGTAATTTTCAGAAAACAGTTGTGAAGACAAAAAGTGTGGAATATTTGCCATTTCTTCTTTCGTTTTTCTTCTTTTTAAATGGCGGCGTTTGGCTGTTGTATGCTGTTCTTGTTCGTGATTCTATTCTTGGTGTAAGCTATTTGCACCCTATGCTCTTATTTTTTTTATTTTTTTTGACGTTTATGCTCTCATTATCTTGGTGAAACCATATATATGTAATGCAATTTTGAGGTTAATCAAGTTCAAAAATATGATTAATTAACTAGACTAAATGATTAATTCAAATCACAATTCTTATTGTAATCTAAATTAATCATATATTCAACTGCTTGTTAAAAAAAAAATCATATATTCAACTGAAATTAACCATAATTTTACATGTGATTAACCAAATGTTTCGAAAAATTGGGTGTCCGTGAAACATTTTTGTAATACGTACTATATCCACAAATCTTTCTTAAGAAGTACTAATCAGCATTCTATATAATAAACAACAGGTACCAAACGGTACTGGATTTGTACTTGGAGCTATACAGTTAGTATTGCATGGGATTTACAGAAATGGAAAACAATCGAAGCATGTTTCAAACAAATTGGAAGAAGGATGGCAACATGAGCATCTAATCTCATCCTCAACTACTCAGTCACATGATAGAGAAAACATACCTATCTAGTAATTTTGCTTTCAAGCTCCAAAGCTATATATGATGGAGTATATATCGTCTAAGGAAGATTCAATGAATTTTCATTTGGTCAGATGATGAAATTATAGTGAGTAATAAGTGTTTTAAATTATATTTGTGATAAATTAATGTAATTGCTTTTCAAATTTGATGTATTACCTTATATTTGAATGCAATCAAGAATGAATTAGGTATATGATTCTATATCTCCAAAATTGATCTATGTTGAAGTCACAGTTCTAAAGAATGCTTCACATCATAACCATGTATATACATAAATTAATCATTCTAGCAAAGTAGATGTTTTTTTTTTACTGGAAACAAAATAGATGTTTGTCAAGAAAGTAAATATAAAATTACATTACATATTGAAAAGGATGGAATGACGATACAAATTCTACTAAAAGTTAAATGAATAAATCATCATTTCAGATTTTAATTATCACTCTCTCCAACCTAGTTTTTTTATATAAATTAAATGCGCAAATTCATTTAGAGAGGAAAAAAAATTGAAGTCTGATGGACCATAAACATAACCCATTAGAATAAAGAAAACAACAAAAATAAAAATAAAATTTAAAAAGATCATCACATACGAAACTATAACACCCTAATATAGATTTCTAGAATACTATACAAAACGATACAACTTGATCATGGATAATTAAAAGAAATTACTTTAAATTTTTTACCAAATTGTTAGCATTCTTTTAAAATAATTAAGTCGAATTAAACTTCCTACTAAACCATAAAGTGACCTCTAATATACTTAATTTAACATTATATATATACATTCTCGGATTATTAAACAATGTATATAATATAAATACAATGTTCAACTAAAATATTTAAAAGTGGACCAAATGATACATCTTGTTCATTTTAATTACATAAGTGAATATTGTCGAATGTGAGTGTTGCCAACAATATTCATCAGCGACAAAATGTTAGATATAATAAAAACAATTCTTTTCAGGCAGAGCGTTGATCACAATACTATATAATGCGTAAGAATCATCAAATGGATCGAAATTAGCATTAGCATGTTTTTAGAAAACAAAATTATTGTACTAGTATATAAGAATTATTAGAAAAAAATTTAATTATACTTAAAAAAAATCATATAAAAATTGTTTTCCATAGTGCAATCTTGACCACGGCTCCTTCTAATAATCAAAGCACTCCCCCACAAAACAAATCAGATTGAGATAGATTTTGATCACAAATCCATAACTTTTCTGGTGACAACTTTACACCTGACCCATATGAAGAAAACAACAAGGAATTATTTGATGACCCACATGCCACAAATAGTGTAATATGGTTGAATCTTGAACAAGTATTTGGTTGATGGCAATAGCAAAATCACTATATGAGCAGTACTTGAGAGTGAACATAAACCACAACTGTTTCTACCCTACCATACTTTGATTATAAGAGGACCACATTGCACTTTGATATTAGACATGTTTTTAAAATAAGAAAATAGCCTTGGATATTCTTTTTCTTCACTAATGCAAAGACAAAAAATGTAGCGTAAACTGCAATTGAGCTAAACATGCTCCCACCCCTCTTAAGAGACTATGGCAAGATTAGTGGAATTACTTGTTCATACCTCCACTTCAAGATTAATGGAATTACCTGACTAGATCTCTTATCACTTTGCTCAACCGACATGTCAATTTATCATTAACTATAAACTATACCCAACATAGTTCGTTGTTTTGATCAATTATCTAATGACTCAACACTTGACCGAGTGAACTAATAGTTAGTGTCTGTTTGATAACAATAACAAATCTAAAATGATAAAATTTGTTGTAAAGTTCACGTGATTTAGAATAAATTTATTTTGATTTCTCGTTTGCAATTCAATTGACTTACCCTAGGGTTTTGTGTTTGGTAATAAGGTTGAGCCCAACTAAGAGAAATAAGTTGGGAGAAAGATGAATTGTTTAGAAATAATATAACGAAGAATATGATACAAGTTGGGTAGGATACACATTTATATAGGGATCTTAAGGTAACTAATATAACAAACTTTCATAACTAACTTTGAATTACCTTAAATTAATTTTAACAAATTTCTAACTATATCTAATGGTCCCCGCAAGAAAAAGAAAATACAATGTACGAATTAATGGAAATTACAATAGAAAAAAATACAAGTCGTGATTTCATCGGCTAATCAACTACTATTGATGAAGAATCAAGATCCCAAATCTAACAGGATCAAGAACCCAAATCTTGAACTATCAAATGCGAAATTTGACAAACAAAAATTAATTACCATAAGGTATAAGCACAAAGAGAATGTGAAAAGGTTAGCTACATAAGGTAAAAACATATAGAGAATGAAAAGGTTGGCTACTAAAGAGAATGAAAATGTTAGCTGCCATGGCGCATAAGCATATGGAGAATGAAAAAACAAACTACCATGAGGTAGAAGCATATAGTAAAGTTAAAATGGCAACAAGGAAACAAGGAGTTTAAAAAATCAACTTCAAGAGCATAAGATAAATAGAAAGAAAGATGAATTATTTGAAAATGATAGAATGAAGAATATGATACAAGTAGGATATGATACACATTTGTATAGTGATTCCAAGGTAACTAACATAACAAACTTCGTCCAAATCATAACTAACTTCTAATTGTCTTAAACCAATTCTAACAAATCTCTAAATATATCTAACATCTTATATAGTAATTTTCGATCTTGTCCATTCGATCTCAATTCAACGGTTGAGATCATTTTAAACTGATTCTATCTTTGTCCAAAATGAATCGACCGATCTCAGATTAATGGTCCGAGATTGAAAATTGCATGTAAATGTGTGTTTTCTTGAATTTGGAAATGACAAAACTAAAGTGCATTAATGTTGATGGTAAAATCAAGTCTAGCTGGGTAAAGACGGAGAAGATGAACTTTGATTTTCAAGACCCACCAGACAGCTTCAAGGAACGCCAAAACAAAAGATTAAGTAAACGTTGATTTTAGCCCATCAAGTATCAATCTTTCCTACTTGATCGGGCATCTAAACACATTTATTTCAACATTAACAAGGACCCTCATGTATAATGCCATTAAATAATTTTTGTTTTCTACATTGAGTATGGTAATATAATGATTTAGCATTTCTCAAATACTAATAGTGCAATTTGAAACTTTTTAAAACAATGGCTTGGACTTGATAGCAGTTTTAGCCCCTTTATTTTTTTAAAGTTGCGATTTTGCCCCCTTAAGAGAAAAAAAAACTACAAAACTGTCCCCTAAGTTTTGCAGCGGCGAAGCTAGCAAAAAATTTATGCAGGGGCCAACTAAAAAGAAAAAATAAAATTAATTTGTTTTGAAGGAAAAAAAAAGTTTTAAAACCAACATACTAAATTTAAGGATAAAATATGTTTTTAGTCCTATAAATTATAATTTTTAAGGTTTAGTCCTTAAAAAATTTATTCAATTTTTGTCTTGATTTTTTAAAATTCTACAAAAATAAGTGTTTTTAGTTTTGGATTTAATCTATACAACAAAAAAATTAAGGACTAAAATTTAAAAATTGCTAGTGCTGTAGAGACTAAAAACAAAATAATCCAAAAATTAGTCAATACATCAAAGTTAGCTTATAGCAACAACAAATAATACAATTTGAAAATAGTTATTTAGAAAAGTTGGATAAAATGCGTTTTAAGAAACCAATTTTATCCATAATTGATTGTTTACAAAATAGATTAATAATGTTTTTTACAATGTAAACAAATAGGTTATTTGCAAGAAACTCATTACCCATTTAATATGTTTACGACTATTGTCTTGATAATTTTTATTGTTGAAAAAGGTTTCTCTATAGTTGTTATTGAGACCAGAAGTTCCAAACCAATCCAAATGAATCTATCAACCATGTAGTAATTTTTTAACTTTCTTATCTATGCTAATTTTCGGCAACTGAACTTATTTTGGGTAGTTCAATGTTTATTATTTGGGGTAGTTGATTATAAATACATACCTACCGACTCAAGAATAATATTGTTGTTGGGGTAGCCAAGGCTACCCCTTCCACATGAAGGGCTACGTCCCTGCAGTTTTGGCCCTCAAAGTCAATTTTGACTCGGTCTACGCTGACGTGACATCCTAAGTGAGGTGCCACATGTTTTTTTTTATTTTTATTTTTTACCAAAAATTGGCCTTGGGGGGCCAAAACTGCTACAATTGCAAAACTTAGGGGACGGTTTTGTAGTTTTTTTTTCTTAGGGTGCCAAAATCACAACTTTGTGAAAGTTAGAGGGCGAAAACTGCTATTAAACATAAAACAATTTATATAATGCATGTACTAAAACGATTTATACAACGGTGATGCTATAATGCATGTTCTAGTAGTATTTGATCCCACGTTTATTGCAATGTTTTATTTTAATTGGTTTTTTTTATGGTTATATGGATTGTGGATGCAGACTTTTCAACTCATCCCACTTTGTAGTTTGTATGGTAATGCATGTACTATTAGTGCCGCGATGCTTCATGTGAACACATACATCATCAAGAAATAGCACTTACTTATCTCATAATTTTTGTTGCAGGATTCACTAAAAAGATCTTGAGTAAGGTAGCATATCTAGTACAGTAGTACTTCAATGAAAATCTGCTTTATCAATAAATGTTGCTAGTGACAAGCACAAGTACAGGGAAGAGACGTACCTTTGGGGGACATCAACGATATTGTAAGTTACTAGAAAATTATTACAACCAAAAACAATTACTTTATATAGATTTTTGGTTTCCAATTTCTAATCAAAGTTGACGGCATGATCACAATTGCAAGGTAACATTTGTTTTATTTTATTATAGGTCAAATACATATTTTTTTACTTTAAGTTTGAAAAAAATACTGAGTTAATTTTGAAGTTTTTTTTTTAAATGTTTTTCAAACACAAATTTCTGACAACCTATATCGTATATAAATTACTTTTTGTTATTCCCCTTTGATTTTTGAATCATTACTTTCTCTCATTTAAGATCCAAAACAATCTAGTGCTCTAAGTGTGTGTTGTATACGATGTCGACATATGTTGTCACGATTCAATGTCCAAATAACAACTTTTTATTTTATTTTAACATATTCAATGAGTATTTACTGTTCAAATATTTATAAGCTTGCTACAATTTTTGTGATTTGCATTATAGACGCATAAAAATTTGTGGTCTAATTAACAAATTAGAGATATAAAAGTTTATAAACCTTTTTTCTTTCTAACACATCATAATTAAGATCTTTGAGTTTCATAAGGCGCCCCCAATGGTATATCTATGTCTTAAACCATCGAAAAAAAATCCACTGTAATGTTTAAGAAGATGTGTCCCTTTAGAAAATGTTTTCCAATTTTGTTACTTAAAGAAACTCTAGTACTTTTTATTTGTCTTCTCAAGTCATTGCTACGTTTTGATTGAGTTGGTAATTTAACCATGTTTAATAACTCAACCCATATGCTCTGATTATTGTGTTAAAAGGTTCTTATACTCGACTCATTTAGTTAGGCAATTACAATGTTTGTTCTTTATGAACGAAAAAGTCAACGCAAAAGTGCTAAACTGTACGAAAAAGTTAATGCAAGAAATGCAAGAATACTGACGTGTCATTTTTTAGTTAAGGAAGAAACTTTAATCTCAAAAATTTGCGGAATTCACGAGTAGATGGGCATGAAAAAATAACCTTCGTGTGTTTCTTCTATTTGACTTTTTCGTGCTTTTTATCATTTCCCTTATTTAAGATTCGCATGAGTCATGCATAATCATGTAGTTCCCATGTATATTTTACGCAAACGGTATTATCATGAGGGGCTTTTGCAGCAATGTGGAGCTTGTAAATTGGTTGTCATGTAAATCTCCTAAATGGGCCTTTTTTTTAACTGAACTTGAATGGGCCTTTAAACCTAACAAATCTTGGACGAAGACTGCTGTTTACATTAAAAGATTTGCTATCACACACCTAAAAATGACCAAAATACCTCCAATAGTAGCTAACTATCGTCCATTTCAAAAGAAAAATTAAACGGCGAATGACATTTAACTACCGTTGAGAGTATTAAAAGTCTTTTTCAACCGTGTGATAGCAATCTTTGAAGTCTAAAGAGCAATCTTCATCTTGGACTGCTCCGAACTACTTGCCTTATTGGCTCAACGCAGTGGACCAAGACACAACAAGTGTAAAATTTTCATGAAGCTTAACTAAATTTAAGAATTTGTAGTAAAAAAACTGAATTTAAAAAATAAGATGAGGTCATAACTACGTGATAAATAAGCAAGTTGATTATAATATTTTTCTATGAAGATGTTGATTATAATATCAATCAATTATTTTATGGATATTTTGTAGTATGATTACAAATCAAATTGGAAGGCAAATGGTTTCACATCCATCAATTTTACAAAGATGTCGTATCTGCAAGAAAAATAAAAAGGATATACAAATAATGTAGGATATGGGTGTGTGAAACTCTTTGTTTTAATTGGTGGATGAATTTATCTTCATGCAATTAAGGAGTTCAGATTGTTCCCTCACAAGGTTTAATAATGCAAAAGTTGTTTTGGCACATTGCTTTAATAAGGTCAAGTTATTATCTTATCATAATAATTATCATCATATGATATCAACAAATTAATGCCACACACTTCACTGTGATGGCGTGGCGATGTTATTGCATTTGTCTTTGTCTTTTGGATGTTTTTATGCAACAATATTTCTTTTTTTACATGAAAAATTTAATATTAGTCAATATATAATCAATAATTAGAGATCCAATTTCATCTAGGATATACCAATATGGCAATATCCTTATCCATGATAAGAAACGATGTCTCTTTTTTCTTTTTTCTTTTACATAGAAAAAGGTTAGATTTTTTTTGACAACAATGTTGTCTTGCTTAATGCTTAATAATGCTTTAAACATTGAGAAGACAAATGATCTTGGCATTTATTTGGGTGTTACTCTCCCCACAAAAGATTCAACAAGAATCCTTTCAATTTTATTTTGGAAAAGATTTGTATGCCAAAGGAACAGATTGCACTTCACATAATGTTGCTTGCATTACATTGACCAATTAAATTGTGACATGTGGTAAAGTAATTTTTTTAATTGTCGTGACATTGATCAATCAAATTGTGACATGTGGTAATGTGATTTTTTTAAGCATAAAAGGTTGTGAGCGAGAGGAAAAAAAATAATCCCGTTTATTTTATTTTTTTGGTCAAGTAGTCTAGTGGCTAGAACTCACACAATTTAATTGTGAAGAAGTGGAGTGTCCGGGGTTCGAACCCCGGCCCCTGCATATATTATGTAATATCCTTACCAACTAAGCTATGCTCACGGGGATAATCCCGTTCATTTTTAATTGTCATTTTTTGACTTTTTACACAAATCAAAACAATAAATGTATTTTACTACTTTTGATACAACAATTTTTTTTTTTGACAAAAACAAAACGACATTCATTCATTCAAATCGATAGAGTATATCAGATACAAACATCGCTAAAAACGTAAAGGTGAATCTGCGAACAAACTAACATCACCCAAGTTAATAGCATACAACGGCAAAATGCCTACAAATAATATGATAAAACCTAAGTCACCGAAATACCCATGCTTCCTGATCTGCAACGTTGACGCCCAAATCATTGGTTGAATTTGTAATTGACTGATGTAGATCTTTCAATAGGAACTAAATAAACACCGCGACAAGAAGCGAAATCAAACACCGCACAAAACGACGAACAAAACAACGCCGCACTTAGACGACGAAATCACAAAAAACACAAACGGGAAAAACTTGATAGATGTGAAAACCACTTATTTAGATTGAAAGAAAAGGGGAAAAAAGATGTAGAGGGATGATTCTAGGTCAAAAAATGACATAAAACCACCCATCCTCAATGAACGAAGGAGAAATAAAGTTTAGAGAGAAGTTGAAGTTTCTCTCACTAAAAAACTAGGGTCGGCTATTCAAGTTGATACAACAATTTATGTTTTTCATATAATAGCCTTAACTATTGTTTTTTTTTTGACAAAATAGCCTTAATTATTTAATATCATACACCATTTGATATTTTTCATATATTTCTCTCTCTGCAATAAATTACTAAGGACAATATAGGAAAAACAACATTTGATATTGTATTTAACTTTGAAAGAGACGGTTAATTAAAAACAATTTTTTATGCAAAAGTGACAATTAAAAAAGAATGGAGGAAGTAATTAAATTGACATATGTGCGACAATTAAATTGGCTAAAATCATACACCATTCAGTCACTATTGTATGGAAAAATCAACATTTTAGATTCATTCAATTAATGATGTACATGGTCTTTATTAAGACTACATACATCATTTAATGAATGAATTTAAAATTTTAATTTTTGCTTATAATAGTGATTAGATGGTGTATGATATTTCGGTCTTAATGTTACCGAAGTAAAATCCCAAAGGAAGAGGGCGGTCTTGGTTTTCTTAATTTGAAAATTCTTAATCAAGCATTTATTCACAAGTTGGCTTGACAACTAACTCCTTGTAGAGACAAATTGTTGATTATGATAACTCGTGCAAAGTATAAGTGTGATAATCATGCAATTGTAAGAATTGGCCGGATGTTACTTCTTCCATTTCTTGCAGTGACGGATGTACATACTTATGTATGTAGGCTTGTGCCTGCATTAATTTTGTAGATTTTTTTAGGTGGTAGTAATATAGTAATAGTTTTAATCTTGATCAAATGGCCTATACAAACCATACAACACTTTTCTCTTAGTTCACACATATATACACACCATGACACAACAAAACAATCTTATCAAAAATCAGATGCGAAATTGCATGAGACTGATTTGAGTTGTTGGAAAGATAATTAGATTCTCAAGCGAATTTTCATGTGGCTTGCTATGCACCTAATGGTGTATGATTAAGAGTTTTCTTCCTAATTCTATATCTGATATGATAAGTAACATAAATCATCCTTCTAATGGAGATCCAAATATTTCAAATTGGTCTCTTGAAAGTAATGGTCAATTCTTTCTTAGAAATTGTTGTGAAAGTGACTCAAAATTGAGTTTCTGGAAGTGCCAATTCAGTGGCCGAATTATCAACATCGGTGGCCGATTTTGTTATGGTTTTTTTCAGCCTTTCTATGCGACATTTTTCGGTGGTCGGATGGTGCAATTCGGTGGCCGATTTTGACAGTAGGAAATAAAACAGAAACGTATTTTCGGGCCTAGATTTGTTCCAGTTTTTTTAGAATACTATTACTATAAATATAGACCTTGTATCAGAGTAAACCTTGAGAGATAGAGGGGGCTGAAACAAGGGTTTAGAAGTCAAAAATAAAACTAGGGTTTGTATAGAGTTTGCTCTTGGCAACAAACACTAGGGTTTGGGTTGATTCACCTTGGGAAACACTATTAGGATTGAGTCTCTTGGTCACGGGAAGAGATTGGGACTTTGGGTAGAATTAGGTTTGGAGACTTATTCTTGTAACCTATTGATATCTCTTTTGTAAAGTTACTCATCACATAGTGGAACAAAGGGCTGCTCTCTCCCCAGACTAGGTCAGTATTGGACCGAACTGGGTAAACAAATTTCGTGTGTTCTCTCTTTCTTTCTCTCGTTGTTTTCTACTTTTTGGATTGTGTTTATAACTTCTATGCACTTTGTTTTGGTTACTTGATTATTACTTGCTCCACACATCAAGTATTTTATTGGTGTGATTTTCAACGAATTCACAACAATTGGCACACACCGTGGGGCAAGAGTCAAAGGATAATCAAGTATCATAGGTTCGAAGTGGGATACTGATAAGTTTACCAGAGATAACGATTTTGGGTTATGGAAGGTAAAGATGGAAACTGTTTTAATACAACAAAAGTGTGAGAAAGCTTTGAACGGTGAAGGTGCGTTACCGATCACCATGTCACGAGCGGAGAAGACCAAGATGGTGGACAAGGCCAGGAGGGCCATTGTCTTGTGCCTCGGGGATAAAGTTTTTAGAGATGTAGCGAAGGAACCAACCGCGACATCGATGTGGTCAAAGTTAGAGTCTTTGTATATGACAAAGTCTTTCGCTCATCGACAATTCATAAATCAACAACTCTACTCATTCAAGATGATGGAGTCAAAGGACATCATGGAGCAACTTATGGAGTTCAACAAAATCCTTGATGATTTGGATAATATTGAGGTGCATCTTGAGGATGCGGGTGCTTTGGTGATGTGTTGTTTGGAGGATGAAGAAGGTGATGTTTCTCATCTTGGGAATGATACCTGGTAAAGCGGTGGTCGTCTGGAGAGACGTTAAACACTCAATATCAGTCTGGAGAGGCGGTGGTAAGAATACTCATGGTCAGCCTAGAGAGGCGGTGATAAGAATACTTGTGATCTACCTGTGAAGTGGAGTTTCAAGGTGGAAGACATAGTCGGATGTACACAATTGCTAGTTGAGGTAGAGTACGCTAAGCTTTAGGTGGAGTTGAACACACCGGAAATGGTACGACTATGGAGGAACTTGGGTGATATGCTCTAGTGGTGAGCAAGGGATTTCTTCATGAAGACGGAAGACATTCCAGAGGTTGAAAAATGTATAACACGACTTGCGGGATTACCTTAAAAAGCCAAGAGTGATTGGATGCAACGAGATCTTTAAGGAAGCGGGAGATGTCCCGTGTTGAAGAGGTTATGGTGGATACTTGTGGAATGTGGAACTACCTAAAAATTCCTAGTGTAGTTGGACTGCAAGGCTCTTTGAGAAGGCGGAAGACGTTCTGATGGCTGAAGAGGTTAATGCGGATACTTGTGGAACTACCTAAAATTCCTAGTGTAGTTGGACTGTAAGGACCTTCGAGAAGGCGGAAGACATTCCGATGGCTGAAGGGGTTAAGATGTATACTTGTGGAGTTACCTAAAATTCCTAGCGTAGCTGGATGCAAGAATCTTCAAAAGGGCGAAAGGCATTCTGATGGTTGAAGAGATTAGGTGTAAACTTGTGGAGCTACTTAGTTTAGTGGGAAGCAAGGGAAAGAGCAACATGGTGGTTGATGTTAAATTGGCATCATCACTAATTTAGAGTCAAGGTGGAGATTTTTGTGAAAGTGACTCAAAATTGAGTTTCTGGAAGTGCCAATTCGGTGGCCGAATTAGCAAAATCGGTGGCCGATTTTATTATGGTTTTTTTCAGCCTTTTTATACGACATTTTTCGGTGGCCGAATGGTGCAATTTGGTGGCCGACTTTGACAGCGGAAAATAAAACAGAAACGTACTTTCGGGCCTAGATTTGTTCCAGTATTTTTAGGATACTTTTACTATAAATATAGACCTTGTATCAAAGTAAATTACCTTGAGAGATAGAGGGGCCTGAAACAAGGGTTTAGAAGTCAACAATAAAACTAGGGTTTGTATAGAGTTTGCTCTTGGCAACAAACACTAGGGTTTGGGTTGATTCACCTTGGAAAACACTATTAGGATTGAGTGTCTTGGTCACGGGAAGAGATTGAGACTTTGGGTAGAATTAGGTTTGGAAACTTATTCTTGTAACTCATTGATATCTCTTTTGTAAAGTTACTCATCACATAGTGGAGCAGAGGGTTGCTCTCTCCCCAGGCTAGGTTAGTACTAGACCGAACTGGGTAAACAAATTTTGTGTGTTATCCCTTTCTTTTTCTCGTTGTTTTCTACTTTTGGGCTTGTGTTTATAACTTCCATGCACTTTATTTTGATTGTTTGATTATTACTTACTCCACACATCAAATATTTTATTAGTGTGATTTTCAACGAATTCAGAATAGAAATGATTATCATGATATCAAGTCATCCTTTGCTCATGAAAAAGAGCCTTTTTTTTTTCTATGGTTGAAAATTGGAAAGGCCTTGTAAAGATTCGTGTCCATCTTTGTAAAATTGCTCATGTTACTCCTCATTTCTCACAAACTTAGAAAGACAAAACTGATGCATGTCTCAAGATTCTATTTGTACTTGTTGTTAGTCTGCCCCTGAAATTCTTAGGCCTGTTCATGGTTCAGTTTTTGAAGAAAACCAAACCGAACCAAACCGAATTGTTTTAACAGTTCGACGAAATTGAACCGAACCGTTCACAATTTCAGCTGAGCTGAACTGTTCTGATTTTATGGTTCTGTGCACCATAAACTGATTTTTAAACTGAACTACTGATGTTTAGAAAACATAAATTATTCACATAACAGAATATGCAGAACTAGTAGTTCAAAATCTCTACCACAATCAAAAGCAAAAATTATTCACGTAACAGTATAACAAACACAATCATTCATACGAAAATGTCTCTGCCGTTGCATCAACACAACCCCTCTCTTCCATTTTTTCGATTGACTCCGACGGTAATTTGGAATATCAGATCTCGCTCCAGCATCGCAAAAATCAGAACAAGTTTTCTTGGCACATCACCTCCTCCGCAGTCGGTGGAGGATCGACAGTTGCAGATGCACATTGGTGGTTGCGATCAGAAACTGTGATGTGGATATTGTGAACTCAGATTTAGGATTGGGTTTGTGTTGTAATAAACAAGCTTGTAGAATTGAACTTTTTCACGTCATTTCAATGTCTATATTAAGAAAAATATATAAATGAAGAATAGAGAAAAATGGTTGTAAGTGTTCTTGTTAAGTATTTATGCATTCTCCATTATCATAAATACAAAGTGGAATATATTGAATTGTGAGTGATGAAAGTGATATTAGTTAGAGTTATAAAAAGAAAAAAGTAATTAATATTGTCTTGAAAAGTGAAATGACTCAGTTATTTTGAGACACTTTTTTTTTTATTTTACAAATGGCTCATTTATTATGGGGCGGAGGTAGGCATGACAACAAAACCCATACCCACGGATACCTGCCCGAACTAAACCTATTTTGACGGGTTTTCCCGCTTTGACTGGGTTTGGGTATGGGTTTGGGATTTCGCCGTACCTACCCTAAGCCCATACCCAAACCCGTACCTATGTAAATCAATTTATTATCCATTTTGTATAAATAAAAATCGAAACCCTAAATCATTTCACTCACATAGTTAAAGTCTCCGTCTTTCAGATGACACTATCTTATCATAGTTCTCTCTTATCTCCTTCCATATCTCCCATTCTTTGCCTCTCTATTTTCTCTATTCTTCCATTACAACATTGCGTTCAGGGCTGAAAAATACTTTTATTTTTATTAAAAAAATTATCCAATACAAGGATGGGGATGGAGCGGGGATGAGATTCGATTTCTCATCATCGCTGGGTATGAGTAAAGTAACAGGTAAGTATATGCAAGTAAGGTATGAGAACAGGATAATATAAAACTCGTCCCCACCCCGTCCCATATGCCTAGACGGAGGGTGTATTTGTTTCTTTAATAGGTACCCAAGGAACTCTGCTTAGCATTTTCCTAAAAAAATTAGGTTGGAAGAATGGAAGAGATTGTTCAATAGAGTATTGTGTTCACCCTCACTCTCACATTACACAAGTGTTCGTCTTGTCTCTTTCACATTTTTTTAAATTCATTTGCAAGCCAGTATTCCACGTGCTCCTAAAAAACACTCTCTCCCCCTTTCAGACTCACACCATAACTTCATTTTCATTCTTCTCTTCTTTTCTCCCTCACTCACTTCCCTTTATCTCTATACCAAAAAGCACATCATAATACCATATCTTCCTTTTCACCAACAAAAAGAGACTAACTTAAAAGCAAACCCTAATCATTCATTCATCCATTCATGGAAGCAATGAAAGAAGAAGATACAATATTCAATGATGGATCAATGCAACAATATTGCATTAACCATCCTAACAAAAAAAACCCTGGTGGTATATGTGCTTTTTGTCTTCAAGAAAAACTTGGTAAACTTGTTTCTTCTTCTTTTCCTTTACCTATAATAACTCCTTTATCTTCTTCTTCTCTTTCTTCTTCACCGCCTTCTTTCAGATCCCAAACTCTTCAATCTTCTTCTCTTAGTTCCATCATTGTCCCTCAAACTTCCACCAAACGTGACCATCATCCTCGTTCACGCATACCTTTTCTCTTACCAAAGAAGAATAACAAGAACAAACCTTCATCTGCCATCAACATGAGCATGAAACCTTCATCTTCTTCTGCAAATGTTACTTCTGATATTGTTTTCAAGCGTAGCAAATCCACAGCTACACCAAGAAGAACCAAGTTTCTTGATGATGATGATGATGATAAAGCAGAAGGAGACTTCAATACCAGAAAAAGAAACCGTTTTTGGTCTTTTCTTCATCTTACTTCTTCAAAACCCTGCAGCAAGAAAATGGAAGAAAAGAGCTACAGGGTTGATAGTAACAGTAGTCCAAGGATCTCAACTGTGAAACCAAAGTTTTGTTCTTCAGTAGGAAGAAACTGTGACATGGTAGTTGAAGAAGAAGAGGAGGAAGAAGAAGCTTCTGGTTCAAGTTCTGGTGGTTTGGAACAAGAACACCGTAAGGTATCAAGATCTAGATCTGTTGGATGTGGTAGCAGAAGCTTCTCTGGTGATTTCTTTGAGAAAATCTCAACTGGGTTTGGAGATTGTACTCTAAGGAGAGTAGAATCTCAACGTGAAGGCAAGAGTAGTAAAGTAATTTCATCTTCTGTTGTTACTGGAAATGGAAATATTCAACACTGCATGAAAGAAAGAGTGAAGTGTGGTGGAATATTTGGTGGGTTTATGATGCTGAATTCATCTTCTTCTTATTTGGTTTCTGGTGATGATGGAAGAGGTAGTAGGGGTAGTTGGGGTTGGGCACTTGCTAGTCCTATGAGAGCTTTTAGCAGTAAAAGCAGTTCTAAAGATAGCAAAAGCACTTCTGAGAAGACACCAAATTTGTCAGCTGTTCCTTCATTGCTTACTGCAAGAGGATAAATCTTAAAGTGGTAAATTAATTATTAACTAGAAGGATAAAAAAAGAACCATGTGATAGTGTTTCAGGTTGATTAATTGATACATATTTGCTTGCTGTTAAATGTTAATTACTCTTTCTATTACATTTGTAATCTGTTTATTTTGTGGATGGATCATAATTTTCATTAATAATATAATACTTTCAAGATTAACATCATTTTGATTATTAAATGTGTGAGATGCAATTGCAATAGTCCTTGAATGTAATATCTTAAAAAGGAACATATCTAAATGTGTCTTTAGTTTCTATGTAGTTTTGGTTCTCAAATGTCTATTTTGTTAGTTTAGGTCTCAAATGAATCTTCGGTTAGTTAATTTGGTTATGAGTGTCTTGGTATCGGACATGTGTCGTGTCCGACATCGACACATATAATTACAATGAATTATGTATGATTTTCTCAAATTATTAACGGTGTCGGTATGTGTGTCTATGTCGTGTTGTAGCACCCTGTTTAACACATATACGGATCAAAATGAAACTTTATTTTCTTTTAATTTCTTGTCTCAAATTTTATTTTATTTGTTTTGGATAGTGGTTATCATGGAACCCTTTATGGGCTATGTATATAGTTTTTGGAGAGATGGAAATTGGAGAAAAGAAGTCTCAGTTGTAATCATGTATCATGTGGTTTGTTTTATTTGGGTTTTGGTTGTATTCTTTGTATCTTCCATCTTGTAATATTCAGTTTTTAAGTACAATATGACATGATATTGTGTTCTATGGCAAAAGGAGATGTAATTTTATTTTAGTTTATGTAATGTAAAATCACTATTCACATGCATACACATGTTTTGAGCAATTTCACAATGTGGAAGCTATATAAAATCAATCTAGGCCATGTTATGGCTATGCAACTTAATATAAGCAATTTGTGAAGCAGTTTATTTTTTCCCTTTAACTATGTAACTTGTGGCTGTTGTTATTCTGTTTATTTGTTTATTTATAAATGATTACTCCTGAATAGTCAAGAGTCAAATAGATGAACATGGTTGGAGAGTGAGTTAAAGTGGTCCCCTAGATTGCATTCACCAACAAGATCTTGCATTGCCATTCACTGTTCCTCATAACATCTTTGTAGGCTTTAGCATGCAACTGCTGGCAGGCCTATTAATAGTATTTTAGACATTTTCTCTTTAGTGTTCCACATGCACACTTGACAGTTGTATATTCTAGTTTACTGTGTTCTTAATTAAGTTTGTTTATAGGTTGAGTGCATAGATGAGAGTATTAATTGGGAATCCATTCCACTCCACCTGCACTTGCATGTTTTTGCTGGCAAATTACTTCAAATGGGTTTCTTTTCATTGGTATAACTTGATTTATCCATGTACAAGTGTTTTTTCTTTTCTTTCTTCCACTCCCAAGTACTAAAGAACTAGAGACTTTATTGAGTTGGGATCTTGTGGTGTATAGCGATCCTCTCAGAACATGTGGTGGATTCAATTGTTTAGGATACATCTCAAAACTATTTTTTATACACAAATATTAGTAAATTGTTAGAAGTGAAGGGGAAATGTTAATTTTCGAGGATCGAATCCGAGATCTCCAGCTTAAACCTTGAAACAAACTCACCTTAAAATAATCAAATGATTGGTCTTAAATGATTAATAAGCTTCCTGTGAGCGAATACCGGAAGTTCGGAAGTTAGGTTCCGGTGGACGAGGAAGGGGATTCAAAGCAACCTGGGAGATTCAGCCGCACCCATAACTTTTTAAGTGCAAAAGTTAACTTAATCTCATTTAACTTTAAAAAAAAAAAAAATCATCTCATTTAAATGAATGTCCTTTTTCAATGTGGATTAAATATTCTTATCGAATGTGTTAAGGTATGATCACCTTTTTAGTGTTCTTAATTTCTTTCATGCCAGATACTCTAAGCTCCCATTAGGATGTTGTAACAAAGTATGATTATCCAGTTTTTAGTTAAAGTTAGTGTTAAAAGAATATCACAAAGAAAATAATAAAGTCGATATTAATGTTTTTTCTTCTCAAATAGTCTTTCTTTATCTAAAAATGTCAATTTAGACACAACAAAAAAGACAATTTTCAGCTTCAAGTAATACAATAGAAAATAAGAATACAAGAGGATATAACTTTATTTAACTGTAATTTTATAAATATCCTCCTTTGTAGATGTGTGGATTAACTAAGTTAAGGGAATGAAATGAAATCCTGATGGTGCAATATTGGCAAGAGTGTGAGTTCCAATACGACTGATCCCAATATATTTGAGAGTTGAAATGAGGCCACCAACAGAAGGAAGTTTTGTGTTGCAATTAGAAAGTGGTGTAGGAACCATTAGGTTACAACCAGTGAGTAGTGAAGACAAATCATAGAGTAGAGGATTATCCATCATCATTGAAAACTTTCCATCACCATCGGTTGTTGCATTAGAGAGCATGTTTCCTCCACATTGTAATTGTACTTGAGCATCTGAAATATTATATACACACAACTATATGATTATTGTCATGTAAAATTAAAATAGAAACACAAATATTTTAAGGTATTGCTGACTCGTGATCTAAAGACACATGTTAAGGATTTTAAAAGAAGCAATTTTACATTGATATGAACACTTTGTTTTTACTTTTGAAACATTAAGCAGGTGTTTGTTACTGCATTTTTCTTGCTCTAGACACGCGACAAACAAGAAACGACCTTTTGTAGCTTTTAAATTCTCACGTTAGAAGTGCATTGGGACTCAATATTCCCCAATTACACCCCAATCCAAACACGCTCTAAGTGTATGACTATTAAGACAATATTATTACGTTAAGTTCCTTATAACATATACATTTAGAGCATATGTTAGCATTCTACATACTTTAATAATGAAATATGATTACATCTACACAAATTATTTTAAAAAATAAATCAATCCATTGAAGAAGACCTCTTGTAGGGAGTACAATTCTCTATTTTAAGTATCAGTATTTTTCATTCACATGTCTTGTTAAAAAAGTTATTATTTTAGGATAAAAGTCAAAATGAAAATATAGCAAGATGAATGGCAGTGAGTGTTTTGGCCTTACTTGAAAAACCAGGGGTTGCAGCACCATTGACATCACCCACATTGTTCTTAGAAGTGCAAAGTACAGTTCCTTGGATATTAGCTGAACCCAAGAGATCATTGAGAATACCAAGCTGAGCTTTGCTTGATGGAATTGCCATTACAACAATTAAGAGATATGCAATTAAATATTTCATAGTCATGGCTCTCAAATCAAATGTATTGATTAATTGTAACAAGTTAGCAATGCACCTAAACAATTTATACTACAAGGAAGCACCAAATTAGAATTTGCTAGTGCTTGTGATATGGTATGTGGCATAGTACCAATTTGACAATATTCTTTTTTTCTCAATTTGAACCTTAATGTATTTGAGAGTGTTGTCGCTTTTAATTTACATATGAAGCAAATGTTGATTACTTATAAGCAAATATTATAAGCACCATTTGCATATCAAAATAAGAAACTTGTTCTCTTGTTCACAAAATATTGACACATAACACAATCGTGATTCGCATATCATAGTACTTTTGTTTCCACACCGTCCATCACTTTGGTTTGTACATCATTATCTTTTCAGTGGAGACGTAAAGCAAAAAAATTACACTGCACGTTTATTTTAAGTCCGTTCATTCTTGCCTTCACTCACGTCCCTAAATTATTTTTTGATTTATTTTTTTACTTGACGTCGAACTAGAGATTTAGCTTAGGTATCAAATGATAGTTCTCAACTATGATTCTCTTTCATAAAATGATTAACACCAATGACAAAATTGTGTCTATGAGTTGTAGGTTCTTTAACGGCTACAATAGAACGTTAAATATGATTATTTTTCGATTTTTTGCTATTAGATTAAAAATATATGTAAATAAAGATAAAGACAAAGATAAAGGGATAAAATAATATATATATTCGATGTTTGATTGATAGTGTGTTTTGAAAATTGTACAATAATAGACATTTATAAGAAAAACCATTTCTATCAGACGAAATGACATGATATATAGTGTTTAGCCTTGCTCGGTTATTTGTGCGGTAGTGCGTTGATTTTCCCTTGCTGAGGGGTTGTGTGGCGTCCCATGACAACTTCCTTTTCTTGGTATGATTCGTTGACAAGATCCAATATGAGTAGCTTTCTTGCTTAGCCATTAGTGCGATTATTAGCGCTATAAACAGAGTGTGGGTTGAGTACCTCATTGTCAAGTTATATTAATCTTTGACTTGGTATGATATCTTCAAGACTCACATAGTAGAGTCGAAAAAATAATTGGTTAACCCTTGTTCGATTGAATTCATGCTCAACTAACCTTCCATTGGTTGAGGAGAAACTCTCATATCCTTAAATCACATATCTGCCACAACTAACATGATTATTATTTCTAGGTGTAAACAAATTCCCTCCCTACATTGCATTATTGGTTGGTTATGAGTGACTAGATGATGCAACATAAATTGAACTAGTCGCGTACAAATAATATCATTATTGGGTCGTAAAAACAAGAACCTAGTTGTTAGAAATATTTATTTGGCTTACGATTGGTGAAACGTTAATAGCTCTTTCCAATTTGCTTGCTTCAACGGTAAATCGTAATTCTCTCAACTGATTTGGTGATATCACTACCTCATCACAAGGTGATCCATTTGTATAGCAACCTCTTTAACCTGACATGCCATTCCGCTCTTCACATTCTACTACTCTTTCTTCGTGTCGTCTTGGGTAATTCATCATGGTGTATCTTTCCACCCCCAAATTCAATACTAAAAGTCGATAAGTTTCAACAACACGAAAAGGTATTGATGATTCCTCATTCGTTGACGATTGATCATGTTCTTATTCTTGTCATTCTTAAGGAAGGTTTGGAAAATTGAGGGGAGAAGAGAAGAGATAAACACCCTTGCCTCGAAAAAGCTAGTTGAAGGTTCACCATGCCCGAATAGGCTAAGTTACTTTCTTAGATAATTTCTAGAATTACTACTTTTAATTGTCAAATGGCTTCTTAATATTGTATTTCAAGCTACATAATGCCCTTTCACCCGATCTCTAGAAGAGTTTTTTTTTTACTTAAACACTGAAATTTTGTAGACGTTAATCTTTATTTAATGCTTCAATGCTAAGCTACGATCTTGACCTCGAGTTTTTGTTTCATTTAATGCCCTAGTTCAATGGTAAGAAGAGCATTATCAAGAATGGACTTGTCGGGTACAAATACAGACCGTGTATCCGAAATGCATTGGTGAAGAATTCTTTTCAACCTATTCGTGAGAACAGTTGAAACCAGTTTGTACAAAATATTACATAAGGCAATGTGTCATCAATCTTTCATTGTCTTTTGTTCACTACCTTTTGAAATAAGGGCTATGTTCGTGATGTTGAGAGATGGCAAAAAGGTGCCCTCATTTTTGTTTTTTTTGATAGGTCTAAGAGATAGGTGGGGCATCAAGATGAATCTGATTAACCGATATTCCCATCATTTGCCGCTTACTCATAATATATTATTAAAAAAAGAAAAATGTATATCCATGAGGGGGGCTAAACCGAAACCTAAAAAAAATAAGAAAAAAGATAAAAACAAGAAAAACAACGAAAAATGGGCGTAAAAGAAAATGTGTTGCTCAACCGTCCTTGGGTTCACCCTTAGATCGAGTGTTGTAGGAATTGAGTTTGCTTAGTTGTTTTTTCCGCTTCTTCGTTAGATAAGGCGTAAAAAGGAGGTCATTATTTTCACCTTAAATAAGATATTATTCACTAACAAAATCAAGTTCCTTTTGAAGTTGCGGACAAATACGAGCTTTAACATGAACTTGTGCGCTAATATTTGGGATATTTTCTGTAGGAATTTTTAATTGATTAATTATTTATTTTAAAGAGTTATTATATTTACTATTAATTTTATTAATAATTATAATCAATTGGTTTTCCTTGACTAAGTCTCATGCACGTTTTCTTTTGATTGCACTACCTGGTCACATAACCGTTGCTATTTACTTGGCACTTTATGTTGGTCATTCCTGATTAACATGAGACTTAGTTTTGTAACCGTTAACATTTTATTTATTTTAATGAGTTATATATATGATTAAGCTACATGGGGAGAGAAGAAGAAGGGATACGTGAGTTACATAAGAGAATGGAGACATGAGAGAACAAATACGTTGCAGAAGTATACATACATCCTCTCCATTTTATTTATTTCTTCAATTTTGTCAATAATAACAATTAACAAATATAAATCGAGTTCTCTTGTGCATTCAAAAGTGGTTCCTGAGACCCTGCTAGTTCACGACTTCACGTGTGGTATTGCTTGCAAGAAGTGACTGTAAGTATTAGCTATGAGACCTACTGCATCGGGTAACCTCTCCGGGGTGGCGAAATACTGGCTTTGTGCATGCGTTAGTCAATAATGGATGAGTTTTCTGTTCTCTATTTAATTCGATGAAAATCACATTTATTTGTGCTAATATTTTTCTTTGATTTTATACTTAATGATAATTCCATGTCATATTTTTCCTACATTTTCAGCAAGCGAACTCAAGTTCCTTCTGGAATGTCGGACATGAATGAGCTTCTGTAGCAACTGGTGCGGTATTCGACGACTGCTACCGCTGAGCAATCAGCAGCCTCTGCCCTTCCCGCTGAACAATCTATCATCTCAAAGGCTTCACTACCCTAAACCCTAACCCTCTTTTCCACCATTTCTGCACCAACACTTCAGATTCAACCTCTCTTGCACTCTCCTACCTCATCAACCTTGTGTGTAAGAACCCTGTGTTCCAACCTATGAATTGGTGTGCAGATTCTTGCAATCTGACAAGGAAACTTTGGCATTGTTGAACTACAATGCAAATTTACTCTGTGATCCTTATGTGCGAAATAACATCACAATGCTGATTGAGAATGGAGTGTCCCACTCAAACATTAAAAGATTGCTTAGGGAACATAGTCGGGCATTCAAGACACGTGACATGCTGAAGTTGGTGAAAGAATTAAGGGATTTGGGGTTTAATCATTCAAAAACAACTTTTGGAGTAGTATTGATAGCGAAATCATCAACAACCAAAACCTTGTGGAATGAGAAAGTTGATACCTTTAAGAAATGGGGTTGGTCGGATGAAGATGTTCTTCAAGCATTTAGAAAGCAGCCTCACTGTATGATAACA
>Ga0228711_1000797_pt1 | contig 42281 bp, 20 predicted proteins | sample MedpolnodulmetaG_2_FD_177996 | JGI IMG/M metagenome (GOLD analysis project Ga0228711, IMG submission 177996) | Root nodule microbial communities from Medicago polymorpha collected in Santa Monica, California, United States - brown nodules | ecosystem: Host-associated > Plants > Roots > Nodule...
AGTAGGAGAGCTTCTTTGCTTGTCACTTTAGCACAAGAGGTTGTGGGTTTTGAATGTCTGAAGGAATTGTATGAGAGTGATGCTGAGTTCAAAGAATTATGGGCTAAATGCAAGGAGCGTCCTTGTGCAGATTTTCATATTCGAGAAGGGTACCTTTTTAAAGGAGACCAACTGTGCATTCCTTGCTCATCCTTAAGGGAGAAATTAATTAGGGACCTACACAGTGGCGGTCTTAGTGGACACATGGGGCGAGATAAGACCATTGCTAGTCTTGAAGAAAGGTTTTATTGGCCACACCTGAGAAAAGATGTTGGAACCATTGTCAAGAAATGCTACACTTGCCAAGTTTCTAAAGGTCAGTCGCAGAACACTGGTCTTTACATGCCTTTACCCATTCCTGATGACATTTGGCAGGATTTATCTATGGATTTCGTGTTGGGTTTGCCTCGTACCCAGCGAGGTGTGGATTCTGTGTTTGTGGTTGTGGACCGATTCTCCAAGATGTCTCATTTCATTGCTTGCAAGAAGACTGCGGATGCATCCAACATAGCCAAACTGTTTTTCAGAGAGGTTGTGCGCCTTCATGGGGTTCCTACATCTATTACCTCCGATAGAGACACCAAATTCCTCAGTCATTTCTGGATTACTCTGTGGAAATTATTTTAAACATCACTGAATAGGAGTTCTACCGCTCACCCCCAGACTGATGGACAAACTGAGGTCACGAACAGGACTTTGGGAAATATGATTCGCTGTGTTTGTGGTGACAAACCAAAACAGTGGGACTTGGCTTTACCTCAAGTTGAATTTGCTTATAATAGCACTGTGCATTCTGCTACCGGAAAAACACCTTTTGCACTTGTTTACACTTCTGTCCCTAGGCATGTGGTTGATTTGATTAAGTTGCCTAAAACTCCTAGAGTTAGCGTAGCTGCTGAAAAGATGGCTGAAGAGATTATGACTCTGAAAGATTCTGTCAAGGCCAAGTTAGAAGCTGTCGGGTTGAAAAATAAAGTTGCTGCAGATAAACGGCGAAGAGTCAAGGTTTTCAATGTGGGGGATGATGTGATGGTGTTTCTACGAAAAGAGAGATTTCCCGTTGGTACCTACAGCAAGCTACAACCCCGCACGTATGGCCCATTCAAAGTGACTCGCAAGATCAATGATAATGCATATGTGGTAGCACTTCCAGATTCTATGAACATTTCCGACACTTTCAATGTGGCAGGCATTCATGAATACCATGCAGATGAAGTCCTTTATCAAGATGAGAACTCGGGGTCGAGTTCTTCAGAGGTGGAGGAGACTGATGTAGGAGGGCTTCCTTGGTAATTTTATAGTATTTTATTTTAGCCAAATCTCAGTGATTTTCTAGAACTTTCTATTATTATTTTGTTTTGTTTTATTTTGCCCCACGGGTTTGTTATTTCTTTCACTATATAAGCAGAACTTGTGCAGCCTAAGAGGCACACTTTTATTCATTAATAATATTCGAGACTTTTCTCTCAATTCTTGTGGATTCCGGAAACCCTTATTTGATATGTTTGTCGCTTGCAACCCTATTTTCACAAGTTTGTCGCTTGCAAACTTGTTCTTTTCTATCTAGGTTTAGCGATTGCTAACCCTACGCTTCCGTACTGCGTCACCATCAAACCTTGCATTTCTTCCATGTCCAGCACCATTATTTTTAAAATAACCTAGTTCTTCAGCTTCATCAATCTAGACAAAAAATTGACAATTTTCACCATCATCTTATACAAAGAAAATTCAAAATCAGTACAATTTAAACAAACCATTCACACATCACATAACCATTGTTAAACAAACCTTTGCAGAGGGCAGACATAGAAAAGTCTTCCTGGGTTATTGACAGTGTTGACTTTTCTTACAACACAAATTCCAAGACACCAACATTCAAGCACTCTCACATCACCATTGAACAAAGAGCTTGAAGATGAAGAGTGACTGTTATAGCTGTTTTTGCTAATATGCCCACCACCCATCATTTCTGAACACCAAAGCTTCAAATAATTTTTGGATTTCAAATTCAATAAAAAATTTAGGGTTTTAAGATTTTTGAATTGGGGTAGAACTTTGTCATCAGTTAATGGAAGAAATTTTGGGGATTTTGAATTCTAGGCGACAAATTATAAAATTAGGGTTCCAAATTTATATTTTGGGGAAGAAAGAGACGTTGGAAAAAAAGAGACGTTGGAGAATTTCATCATTTGCGACTAAATTAGTCTCTGATTATGTGACATCTGACGTGGTAAGCCTTGTAAGATGTTAACATTACACATCACCTCCATTAACAAGCCAACTTAACGGATGGACTCATTTGATCGACATTTTATAAATTCAAAGATTAAATAGATATTTCGTAAAATTTAGGGACAAATTTAACTGGTTTTTGAAAATTGAAGGAGGAAGATGTGTAATTAATCAAAATCAAATATAAAAAAAAGACTTACCACTTGATTTGCCTTCATATATAAGGCTAAAACAGAGTCGTTTCATTCGAGTCTATTGACAAAGACCAAATCCTCAAAAACCTTTTCCGATCAGAACACTGAACAGACCACCACAGCACCGTCGTCCGAAACCCTAGATGGACCTTCTAAAGCAAGAGCTTCTCAAAAAACGCCAATCTCTAGCCGAAGAAACCGGCGGCAAGAAATTCTTCAAACGCTCCGAGATCCAACAAAAACAAATCCAAAAACTCCGCGAAGAAGAAAAACGCGAACTCGAAGCCAAATCTAAAAAACGCAACTCAACCACCTCCGACACCGTATCCACCGTAACCACCTCATCAACCAACGCTTCCTCATCCGTCACCTCCGCCGCTGCTTCATCCAGCGCTTCCCTCCCCGATGAACAAAACATCGACAGCCTCGTCCTTCCTAAACAAGAAGTCATCCGCCGTCTCCGGTTTCTCAAACAACCGGTGACGCTATTCGGCGAAGACGATGATGCGAGACTTGATCGGCTTAAATACGTTCTCAAAGCTGGATTGTTTGAAGTGGATAGTGATATGACGGAGGGACAGACGAATGATTTCTTGCGTGATATCGCAGAGTTGAGGAAGAGGCAGAAGACGGGGATTTTGAGTGATAGGAAGCGGCAGAAGGCGGAGGATGGTGCTGCTGAGGATGGTGATGGTGGTGCTGGTGATGATGATTTGAGTGATTGTGGTGGATCTAGTGGTGGTGATAATGATAAGGATTTGAAGAGGATGAAGGCGAATTTTGAGGAGTTGTGTGATGAGGATAAGATTCTGGTGTTTTTTAAGAAGCTGTTGAATGAGTGGAAACAAGAGTTGCGTGAGATGGCGGAGACGGAGAAGAGGACGGCTAAAGGGAAGTCTATGGTTGCTACATTTAAGCAGTGTGCGCGGTACTTGAATCCGTTGTTTAAGTTTTGTAGGAAGAAGGTGAGTTTTATTCTGTTTCGATTTGCATGATTTGCTTCAGATTTCCTTTGAATATATGTGTATATTGATTGTTTATGCATTTAGCAAACTTGTTTTCTGGTATTTGGTGTTAGTTCAATCAAAAAACTTACATGCTAGTGGAATTCACGGGTCAGAATGTGATTGGAAACCAATTGGATAGTTAATCTTAGGGTTCACTGGAATGTTAAATTGTCAACTGTTTGCCGAAATGGGAACATAGTGAAGTTCAAAACAAATTGAATTAGAGGAGGTGGGTACATAATCTTCTGTCATTATGTTTTCGGAGGACTTTTTGTATGGAACCTAGATAGACAAGAATATTGTATTTTACTATTGTATGTTTTATATTTTATATTTTATGGTGTGTTTTGGAAAGGTGGTGAATTATGGTAGGATATGTTAAGGCGAGTTTCAGAGAACTTTCTAGCTTCGCGCATTTGCAATTTTGCATGCATCTAGATGTTTTATATTTTTGTTGGAAATATGGGATACTATGTTTTGAGTGAGACTGTTTGAACATGTTTTGAAGGGTGCAGAATTGCATATTTTCAATTCAATGTAATAGTATTCTCACATGGAGAGTGAAGGAAAGGATCAGACCTATTTACAATATATTATATGTAGTTTTACCTTGCATTTGTGAGAGGTTGATTCCACAACTCAAACTTGTGACCTTCTAGTCGGCACAAAACCAACTCCAATTGTTGCTTCAAGGCTGGAGAGAACTGCAGACCAGAAATGCTTACAAATTGTTTAATATACAATTAGGACTTAGGAAGCATTGGACTTGAGTGCCACATTTGAAGCATATGATTTGGATGTTGGATTTTATCCCCTCTGCTTTTGTAGTGTGATTCTCTCAAGTTTCATAATTGTTCCTTTCTAGTGGAGGATTTGAGCCTTGTTAGTTGTTTTTTGCATTATATGTCTTAGAAGAGAGTTTTTAGCAAGAAGTTCTTCCGTGTAAAAGGAGAAATACCTCATGAAACAATATAAGAGAATCACCTAAATTTAAAGAAACTCTCCCATTAAAACCTCATCCACCTTATCCTTGTAAACGGCGCTCAAACTGGTAGAACCAATAAGGTAGTCTGCACAGCAAAAACTAGAGACGTTTTCCTACACTATAGATTGGATATTTTAAGAGCCAATGTTGTACTGTACTCTGATTCATGGTTCTCAAACTTTATCCACGCAAAGAGTAAACGGTGCTCAAACTGCTAGCACCAATAATGCAGTCTGCACAGCACCAATTTTATCCATGTAAACCTCATCCACTTTATTCATGTAAACGGTGCTCAAACTGCTAGCACCAATAATGTAGTCTGTACAGCAAAAACTAGAGACGTTTTCCTACTCTATAATTGGATATTTTAAGAGCCTATTTTGTACTGTACTCTGATTCATGGTTCTCAATATCAACACTTTGTTTAGAATAATTGAATAGTGTACCTTGATTGAGATCCAAGTGCAGCAATATCAACACTTTGTTTAGAACGAATGCTTAGCTTTGTAGCAGTGGGGCTATATGTTATATTTTGAGTAATACCTTGTTACTGCAACTTAATAATTTGCATAAATGAAAATAACATGCTATTTGATGGCAATTTTATATTTTATTTTGGATTCTGGCACTTTATTTGTTTGAAAGATTGGATGAATTACTTTAGTGAATTTGATGTGGTTTAGTTTAATTGATTCATAGCCGAATTATTCATTTTAAAATAAAATATTATATTTGATTATAAATATAAGAGAAACTTTAATAGAAATTAATGAAAGATTTAGAGATTAATGAGTTGGATCCAAATATGGTTTATGATAGAACATACGGTGAAATTTGATCCATGTAGCCGACCCCACTTAGTGAAATAAGGCTTGGTTGTTGTATATTTGATTATAAATATGATTGAAGTTATAAAGGTTTATTTGCTATAAACTCCATAGTTGGAATCATGAATGTATTCTCAGCCTTTTGAATTGGTGTGTAAAATTTTATGCTTGTAAATAAATTAGTAGATCCCAAATCTAAAGTGAGATGTAGAGCTGGTGAGCATATGGGGTAGGAGGTACTGTCAATCTTTTGATCAAGCAATTCAGTGATATGGGCAGGCGGTTTTTATTTAACAGTAACTTTTACTCAATCTTCTTACCTTGTTATTATTGAATTCTTTGGCAGTGTCTATATGCACGTATTGTTGGGAAGAGTATACACAGTTGTCATTATCAGTTCTACACTTCACGTATATTATATTTTGGAGAATACAGCTTTTAACCTTGTTAGAGTAGGCAGTGTTTAAAGACTATTGTTCTTTTGTTTTCACTCAGGAAATTTAGGAATAAATCTTAAGTTGTTGGATTTTACTGTATAAATGGGAACTCTTGGAAGGATTTTACTGGACTTGGGAAATATATGTTTTCCCTTTTATCTTAAAGATATTCTATTTGAATATCTGCAATACAGGTAACCGCAGGAAATTGATATTTAGGGAGTAGTTGTACTTTGTTTGGATGATTCAGTCTATGACCGGGCTGGTGTAATAGATTCTTCCATTTGTCTTGGAGTGTTGCGTTATGTTTGCTTGATAGTAAAAAAATTGCATTTCAACCTCCCTTAGCTGGTTATTTGCGATCCTATATCAAGGGTGTCAGACATTGAATTTTTAGCATAGCTTTCAATTTTCAAGTAATGGTTTTCATTTAATTATAAAATTATATTGTTGATACGAAATGTGTCAGTGCTGCATGTCTTCTAAAGCATTTGTATTCTAACTAATAAAATGGATGTGGGGCATGTATTTCAGGTTCTTCAGGATGACATTCGACAAGCACTAATGTTGATGGTTGACTGCTGTATGAGGCGAGATTATCTGGCTGCAATGGACCATTATATCAGGCTGGCTATCGGGAATGCTCCCTGGCCTATCGGTGTTACTATGGTTGGTATTCACGAAAGATCTGCCCGTGAAAAGATCTACACAAATAGTGTTGCTCACATCATGAATGATGAAACAACTCGTAAGTACTTACAATCAGTGAAGAGGTTAATGACATTTTGCCAACGGCGTTACCCGACCCTGCCATCTAAAGCAGTTGAGTTTAACAGTTTGGCAAATGGGAGTGATCTGCAGTCACTTTTAGCAGAAGAGAGATTTAGTGGGGGCAATCAGTCGTCTGAGGAGAGGCTTAGGATAATGCCTGCTCCAAGAGATAGTTAATTTATTTTCCCTGAGTTGACATTATCATATGATATGTTATGTACTAGTATTGAGAATCCGTGCAATGTACGAGGAGAAATTCTGATATTTTCTATGCCGCCCTTGCACCCCCCCTTGGTTTTAAGTTTCTCTCCTGGTATTAGTTTATAGTATGGTCAGTTCAGCTGCTGTTTCGGTAAGCACTACAGTGGCCTTCATTTTTAGGTCTTGTGTCCCGAATCTTCTTTACAGTTCTATTTGCTTTTGTATGAAAAATCAATGAGATGTTTGATCTCTACTCCATTTGTTGGTCTTGTTACCTCATATCTTAAGTAAAATTTCCAAATCACTCATTCTTTTTATATAATTTGTCTTCTGAGTTGAGTTTTTCAGATCATTTAGAAGCTTTTCGAAAATTCAAGTAAATTTGAGTTTTTTTTGGAACATAATATGCACTCTGAAATTTCAGAAAACACAAATTACTTGGCTTGGGGTCTGGTCTGGGAGTGTGCTCCTCTTCAAGGTCTCAGGTTCGATTCTCTCCGGTGTCAATTTAAGTGGGTTAGTTTAGCTTCTTCAAAAAAAAGAAAACTCAAATTACAATCTATCAAAATAAGTATGAATTTTAGGAAATTGTTATTGAGTTTTTTGGACGTTTAATAAAAACTCAATTTTGCAGTTTTTTTTTAACATAGCAGACTCATCTCCTTTCATTAATCAAATATGGATGAATGCAAGGAGGAACGCGAGTTAACATGCATTAGAAATGACATGCTTGGTTAAACTATGGGCAACCATATTCACTTGACGATGAATAAACTTAACCATAGTTATAATTCAAACTTCACAAAAGTCTTATGTTGTAATAATTAAACTACATTTATTTATAGGCACCTATAGTCGCTTGATCGACGAATAAACTTAACCATAGTTATAATACAAATTTGTGTTAGGACTTGCTTGTTGTTGATTCCATAAACTATCGTTGTGATTCTGCCCCAATGCCTACGACGACATCATAATACGAATGAACATGGACTCAATTTCGTGCTCAGAAAAACCCAACAAAAGAGAATGATAGAGGGTTTGTTCAGTAGTCCTGCAATCTACCGATATCGAGTGCCAAAGCCCCGCTATATGCCAACATCGGACACTCTTGTCACGTTGGGAGAAAAAAGTGCTAATCACTCTTCATTGGTTCTAGACAAAATTCACAATTGAGAGGACACAAAATTTATCTATCATGTAGTCTGAGACGAGTCGGACAAATAACTCCTCCCTATACTCGACACTAGATTACAAACTTTAGGAGGGACTAACATTCCACACGTTATTCCAATTTCCCTCCAGATGAAACTTCAACTTTCATAATCTTTTCATCGCAAAACTATTACCCGATTTGACCGTTTTTCTGTCCAGATTTACTGTATTTTTTCTTTTACGTTATATTTTATCATTTTTAGCAACCAGCTCTATTATTATTTAACTTAAATATATTTTTATCAAAAAATATAAAATACATAGAACAAATATCTTGTCAAAATTTTTTAGTTTAATGATCGTATTTATTATTTTAAAATTAATATATAGAAAAATTTATTTATTTAAATTAAATAATATATTTGCATTTAGTATTGTCTACATATACATTCAACTATGTCCATTTTAGTAATTATGCATTTAAAAACAATTTTGATCAAAACTATCCAAACAACATCCATTCCGTTTAATTAATTCTACATTATTGTATCCAAACATAAACCAATTCTCTCAAAATCAATTCTTTTAGAATCAATTCTATCAAAAGTTGAACCAAACACACACATTGTCATATTTTAGAAAATTACACGTATCAATAAATCAAATAAAATTTGTTATTTTTGAAAAAATTCTTATGTTTTTTTATAACACTCTTAAGCATTTATTGTTTCATTATATTATTTATCTCTCTAAAATAAATAAGTAAGAATATTATTGACAATGTTACATTGAAACTTAAAAATGACAAATAAAATGAAAGATTCTTTAAAAACAACAAGTATTGTTAAACAAAAAGATACTCTAAACTAAGAGATTAAAAATAGATTCTTTTTCAAGAGAGAAAGAATATATTTTGTCGTAATAATAATAAAAAAGGAAAAAGAATAACTTTTTGTAGCTTTTGTGAAGTACTAATAAGAGTAGAAAACGTGGAGTGACATAAACCTTGGGATTGAACTTGTGGCGCTAGAAAACAAGCACCGGCACTGAAAGTTACTCCTTATACACACGTACGGAAAGAGATGATGGTGTGGCTCTGGCTCCTATTTATTTTCAATCTCAATTTTTCTTCTTCTTAATTTTACCATTTGTTTTAACTTATTTAATTTACAACTTTATTCTTTTATCTAATCAAATAAATAATTTAAAATTAATTTTCATATTCATAAAAAATGTAATAACAAGTTTAGAGTTAAAAAAATAAATATAATTTAACCTTTGAATGAAATGTAACGAGAATATTCTATCTAATATTAACATCTCATTTCAATTTTTTAAATATACGATTTTATTAGAAATACTATAAACAATTTATTTAGAATCTATTTATAAAGTGTACAATCTATCTGAGTTTTATCCAATCCAATAAATATAAATAAGAAAGAAGGTTCAGTTTAAATTTAAGTAAAAATGTCCACAATATAACTAATATAACCGATGAAACATTTTTGAAGACATTTAATAGTGTGTGATTATTTTTTAGAAATGAAATGAATTAGTGTGTGATTGAAGTTAGTAAGTGAGTGTAGAATGTGAAATCAATCGAATCATATCATATCATACATCACGAGACAGTAATATTATTACGATGATATTATATTCTCACAGCATAGCATAGTGTAATAATTTAATAATAACAATAATAATGTATTGATTCGGGGTATGGATACGGTTTCAGAACCTGAGATTCCAATTCCATCTTCTTCTTCTTCATCATCATCAATGGCGAAGAGACCTTGTCCACCACAAAACCCTAGAATGGAAGTCGAGCACGTTCTCGAAGAATTTCTCTCTCTCTCCGATCGTCCTTCTCTCTCCATCGATCTCTCCTTACAGAATCTTCTTCAATCAATGCCTGCTGACACTGATCTCATCGATCGCGCTCTCAAAATGGGATCTCTACTTCTCGATGCTGCCAAGCACTCCTCTCGCAAACGCGCTTATAATCATAATTCAATTGTTTGGCCTCTTCCTCCTGACCTCACCTTCAAGGTTCTCTCAGATTCTCGCAATTTTCAATCCTACGCTACCTTTACTTTTTATCCTTTTTACTTTTATTTATATTTTTTTAATTCATCGATTTAATTTCGAGATTCAACGCTTTCGATTTACTTTTTCACTGTTAAGCTTTTTCTTTAGATTCTCATCCATTTAGTGTAGTTCATGAACTGTGGTGAATGATTTGCTTTTTGATTAATTTAATTTGATACTATTTTCTGAGTGTTTAATTTAATCGAAAAAAGATTTAGAGTAGAAATTAAACGTGTTTAGGGAAGAAAATGTGTTTGCGCACGAGTTTATGTATTCGTACTTTTATTGTAGTCAATTGATGATTGTACTTGTTTGCCGGTGCTGAGTGAAAACAAATTTTTCAGCTGCATGCTAGTACTACAGTTGTTGCTGTGAATTTGTGGCGCTATAGTGTAACGGAATTTTAACAAATTATTATTGTTCTGCGGTGCACAGCAGCGTAGTAGAATTTGAGCTAACTGCTATTTTCTACAATCTGCGATTGACAATAGTGAATAGTGCTCGGGGAAACTCTTTATTTAGGTTTTGAACATGTTTTACTGTTAGGAAGTGAAATCTCTGGGTACTGATTAAGTGTTGTGATGTGCAGATCTTCTCGATGCTTGATACTCAGAGCCTGTGCTTTGTATCTGCTGCTTGCTCATTTTTTAGCAAATGTGCTAAAGATCCTTTGTGCTATGAGAATCTTGATTTGAGAACACTTGTTCCCAAGGTTAACAATGCAGTAGTTGCCACTATGATTCAACGAGCTGGAAAGGCACTAAGGTATGAAAGTTTGGGTCGTATTGATCCTTTTACTTCAATGTTATATTTAATGTTGCCAAGGAAACTTCAAGTAACTGCATAACTGATCATTTTGAGGATATAACCGGTCACAATGTTAAAATGAATCATCACCTACCAGCCAGATCATTTCCTTATTATGCTTAACCTTTCCCTGTAAAACAGAATGAAAAAACACACAAGAAATTTAGTTGCATTGTGATAATTTGTTTAGATGTTCTGCCTCATCTGCAATGATTTCCTCCCTTCATAAGTGATTCATGTTATATGACATAGGACATACTCCCAACACTAAATTTTGGTTTGAGTTAAAATTTTGAGCATAATTAGTTTATTGGTTTTAATTGTCTTTTACCCTGTAAACTTTGTTGGCGCTTTCAATCTGAAAAGCAATTAGCTCTTTATGAAGCATGGACACTCCTCGGATTAGGTGTGTCCGTGTCGTACACGTGTCGTGTCCGACTCCGAAACGACACCAACACTTGTAATTATACTGAGTTATGCGATTTTTTCAAATTATTAGTTGTGTCGGCGTGTCTGTGTCGTGTCCGTGTCTGTATCCGTGCTTCATAGTCTTTCTATTAGGAAAGGAAAAACTAACTTCCATTTTGAATTTTTCTTAAAAAAAAACTTCCATTTGAGAGCCCGTTTGTTATAGCTTTTTTAAGAATAAATTAATCACTTTTAAGAGTATGCATGCGTTTGTTACAACTTTTTAAAAAAAATCAGTATCTAAAAAAAATCTAAAATCAGCTTCAGATGAGAAGCTGTTAGGAGTAGTTTCTCAAAAATAGATTATTTTTAGAGGAGAGAGAAAATAAGGGTCAAAAGATTGAACTAATTTTTTAACAAAAAATCCCTTTTATATAGATGTATTCGAACAAGCTAAATTATTTTTTTTAAAAAAGTGATTTTTATTACGGTAAACAAACGCAAAATAGATTCTGATTTTTTATAAAATCTCTAAATTATTCAATGCCAAAATCACTTTTATTTTAATCCGTAACTAACAGGCCCTGTATTTGTATTAACTTTTGGCGTATTTTTTGCCTTATTGTATCCTAACATAAATCTGTTTTATTTTTTATAATAAGGTCTATTAAACTTGGTGTCGTCCCTGTTACTGCTTGTCCTCTTGGATTTTGTCAACCATCGGTTTCTACAGTCAGAAAAGCTATTGTAGAGGCACCCAACTATTCATGGAATGATAAGAGGTCTCGTCAAGGGAGAGAATCATCCATTCTTACAAGATGCTGTTTAAGCCCTTTAAGTGGGGATGGTGGTGCACCAGGGTATGTTTCTCATGGACTTCAATGTTCAGTACTTTTCAGTGATTTGGTTAGAATTTCCTCTTAATTTCTATTTTTGTAGGGCTCTTTTGAGAAAGTTACACCTGTACAATATTGAGAGAATGGACAACACATCTCTTTGTTGTGCATTGTCAGCATGCCCTTCTCTCCTTGATCTGGAAATTGTTGGAATGTAAGTTAATTTACTTCAACTCTCGTTCTTTCTTTTCTTTTCGTCATTACTTATAAGCGTTTCCCACTGCTAGTTGCTTATGGATATGAGGATGTTACTCTTCAAACATGAAGAAAGTGGAACTCTTTCTTTATGTTGAGTTTAATTTCTCATTATCTGGAATATGGACTATTAATTTCCATATGCCATAGGCTGGCAATTATTTCTGCTGTAAGCCTCCATGACTTCAACTTTGGCTGGTTGGTTTTATTAGTTATTACCATATTTGATTCCTTTCTCTTTTAAGCTCTGATATGGATATGATGTATATGCATATTTATTTTTAATAATGAAAGGTGTATTTTATAGTTTTTTAGTTTCATTTGCAACATGTAATTATTGTTGCTCGTAAGTCTTTAGCATTTGATGTGTATGTGTATCCCTGTCTCCTCATGTTTTCTGCTAGTTCATTTCTTTAGAAAGAGAACGTTGTTTCTAATGTATTTATTGATGGTAATTTTGTTTTGCTAACTTCTAGTCATGTTGAGCTGAGGCAAACATTAATGTCAGTAAGTGCTAACTGCCACTTGATTGAGCGTTTGTTTTTCGAGTCTTCCAGAACAGGTATGTCATTTTCTCAACTGTACTTTTCCTTTGAGGACACTTTGTATCCATGCTTATCTCAATTTAATCATCAGGTAGAGATGACAGCTTGAAAACACAAACCTGTTCCGAGCTAGTAAACAATTGTCCTCATCTAACGTCTTTATCTCTTCGAGGGTTTAAGCTACATGATTGTAAAGTTCGTATACTTGTTAAGGTATGTTTTTAGTTTCTAGTGTTTGTTTTAAGTTCTCATTTCCAACAGTTTTTGCATTGTGTACCCATTGGAGGTTTTGATGAACTGTGGCAGTGTCTTGGTATGTAAGAAACAAGTCCCACATTGGGTAGAATAGAGAAGGCTAAAATGTTTACAAGGAAAAGGAGATCTAGTATTCATTGGCTGGTTCAAATTTTTGGACCATGGATCCCAAGCTTTGACCATTGAAGCCCAGTCCATAAAACTCCACCAAGTGGCCCATGCAATAAAATTCCAACATATTAATCTTGGGAGTTTCTACCTTTTAAATATATTCGTTGAAATAGACTCTCTGGTTTCAAATATAAACAACCAAAATCACAAGTTTGGTGGTACAAAATATAAGCAAAATTCAATGAAATGTGCTCTATTTAATGATTTAATGATATCATTGTTCGGATATCCTTCAATTAATTTAGATTCTATTTTACAATAACCTCTTTTATTTCTATTAAACAACTCTCGATGGAGGACATTTTGCAGAATACATTTATATTTAGATTACACCAATAAAGTTAAAAGAGAATACCTTACTAATAAGCGTAAATTATATTTGTTACTTGTATTCGAAGCTGGAGGGGGTATATTTTCCCACCAATATATAACGTTGATGTCTACATTATACTTAAGTTTGCTAGGCATCTGTGAGGGAAAGGCCGGAGAGTTGCAAATTGAGTAAATATTCAAGTGAAGCAAGCTATGTATGCGCACTCAATTTGTTTTTTTTTTGTTGTTTTTTTTGCACTCTTCTGATGCGAGTTTTATAATCTACTGATTTCTTTTCACCTTTTAATAGTTGGTATGCAAATTCAATTTGTCTGAATAATAATTTTGCAATGGTACACACATGTGTCCAGAAATTGCCTCAAGCCAAATTAGGAAGGAGATAGTAAATTACTTTATTTTCCCTTTCCTCATTTGAACCAAAGAGTATCAGATGAAAGCAGTGGCAAATATATCTTCTTGATATCTACTTATTTGGTATTTAAAGCTAGAGTTTCTGTTTTGAAGTTTGTGCCATTAATACTAGAAAATTACTTTGTATTCTAATAATTCTTATTTTTATCCATGTAAGAGTAAAGCCCCATATTTTGCAGTAATTTCAAATTGCATTTGCAGGGATTTCGGAAACTGCAATATGTTGATTTTTCATCATCATATTCAATCACAGGAAGTTTCTTAAGGTTAGTTATTTATTACAATACTTTGCAAGAACCCTTCAGATTCTATCAGTCTCTTGAGATAGTTGGTTCGAAAAATATAAAACTTTGATTTTTCAGGAACCTTGGAGGCTGCAATGGTGGGAATTTCCTCGAGGTCTTAATTTTAAGGGATTGCATGCATCTCAAAGAGGTGGGGTTATAATAGATTTCTGGTGGGTTCCGTATTTTATTTCCAAAACTGTCTCTGAAATGCTGATAATTCATGGGCAGATCGAAGTTGCCAGGTTGTTGATAGCGGTTCTTGAAGGAGAATTCAAATTGCTTAAACATCTTGTGGGTACATGGAAATGTTTACATTACTAAAAATGAGAGTAGAATTTCTTCTTGATTCTCAATTTTGATTTAATTTCTCACTCGTGCCATTAAACAGGACATATCCAATAGGGAAGGCTTAGCATGTGAAGCTGACTGGTATCACAGGTGCTACAACTCTAGGTAAATGATTATCATTTATTGATGCGATTCTTTAATTTTCTGAATGACTGCTTTCGTTTCTTTATGTATTTAATTACATATTTGTGGTTATATGTTGCAGTATTATGCCTATAAAGCAGGTTTTGGAGGCAAGGCCTGGTATGCGTGTGGTGGCGGAATATCCATCAGAAGGAAGGTTAGATATTCTTTCGAATAGGGTTGAGGGTTTTTTGTTTCAAAAATTTTCATTCTGAAAGTTGCTAATTTTTATCTTGCTGGATTGTGTTGCAGCTACGTTGAGACATGTGATACTGACATGAATAGTGATATAAGTCTGTTATCACAATTTAGCAACCACACGTCAGATGGATCAATTTTTATGAGTACATCTGAAAGCAGCTACTACAGTGATCATGTTAGTGGCAACGAGGAAGGACAAGATGCGGTGATTTACGGGGAAAGTTCAGATGAGGAGAACAATCTGAACCTGTAACCAATTTTCAATGTACGCCATTAATTGAAAAGGACAATAATCTAGTGAAGTTGGTTGGTACTCTCTCTTTTTCTATTTACATATGTTTGTGTGGAAAATGACGGATTTACAAAAATAGATATATGGCCCTTGGGTTGACCTAGGGTACAAGCTTTTGTAGATGATTGTGAAGGAATAGATGCACGGTGTTCTGACCTTTTGGTGAATGTCATGGTCAAATAGGCATATTTTTTTATTTTCTTTTAAGAAGCAAATAAGCATATAGTAAATCTGTTGGAAATTAAAGATAGGGATGAATTTAAAAGTTAGGTCCAGAAGCTTGTTTTCCTTGTGATTCAATGTTTCTTAGTAACCATTTCATAAGTTTTGTTCAACCCGTGTTTCCTAATATTTGTTATTTGCTTTAAAATTTATCCACTAGGGGAGCAGTAGGGGAAGAAGGATATGCCGGTCGCCAGGATCAACGTCAACTGTGAACCTTGGATCTTCTCAACTTTAATTTTGCACTTCACCGACTCTCTTGAGTTCATCATTGTGGAGTTTGTAGCAATTTTGTTATTGCTCTTGGTTTCCATATTTGCAGAATGTATACGGCCGCTCCATCCCAGTCCACCCCCTAAAAGAGAGGTGGATTTTCCATATAACGCGGGAGTTTTGTTCTCTCTTATTGGCTCTAATGTGCAGGATAGATTCAATCATATGAATGATGTCTCCCTTTGACACTAGCCGTCTATTTTGCATAATAAAATATAATAAACAACTATTTGTTTGCATTATCAGCATAACATTCATTCCGAACAAAATAAATGTTAACTGATTTTTTCAGGAATTATTGGTGGTAACGAAGTTTTGATCATGCGATCTCATGAACTATTCATTTCTCTTTAGATAGTTTAATCCCAATTGTCTAAAGAAATGTTACTACTTATTATCTAGCACGGTCTATCAACATCAGTTAAATTAAACGTATTCCTCGTCATTAATTGTGAACACACTTTTTTTTCCCCGCAATCAACAAATGAACTAATTACATCCACAGTTCACCTTCTACACGTTGGAAAAAAAAGCTAGTCATGCGAATAATCTTTTTTACACATTATCAAACGCACAAAACTTGGTTTCCGGCATGGCTGTCTTGAGTGACCAAGATTTTATACTTTACTAATGTGGGTGTTTGTTTCCACGTTCAAAACCAATTAATACATATAACGTTAATATTCATACATTGTATGTGTCATTCTATGTTTTTATCTCCAGTTTACTTTGTGTTTTGTATAACTTTCATGCATTTAAAAACCACATAGAATAACAACCATATTCGACATCAAAATTTCATTGTCAAAACACCACTTTTCATAAAATCCGTCAATGAAAGTGTTCAAAAACCACACATAGAAATCATAGAACATCCACCGCATCCACCGTATTCGACGTCAAAATTTTAATGTCAAAAAACCATTTTTCGTTAAATACATCAATGTATAAGCAGTGAAATGATGACATCGTTATTTGTTAAGCAAAATTTAAAAAATTCTATCATTATATATATTTCAAAACGTTGAAGACAAATCAATATCTACATATTACAATTTTCACGTGTCTTTGCATATTAATTTGTTTCTTCAACACTACCTGTAAAAAATGCAATCAAAAATATATATTTTTATGCATGTGATCAAAGTTTGATAAACACCATTGTGCATTTGATTCTTCACAATTAAGATTATTGAATAATTTTTAACAGGGGCAGCAGTTGATTTTTAGTGAATAAAAGCTAAAATCACTTCCCCTGGAAAAAAGCTAATATCATTCAACAGTAGCAAAATAATGTAGTGGGGACAACTGCCCTGATTTTTGTATAAGGTAGACCCATCACTGATACTCATCACCAAAATCAGTCCTAGTTTTTACACAGACAAACGACATGGGTTGTGAATCACTTGAGCCTGATTTTGGAAGCCTGGGATGTGATATTGTTGTTCTTTTGGCCTCCACACATGCGCAAACCGTTTGGAAGATATCTCTTGAATGATATTAGATAAAGGTTGTTTTTTAGAATAAAAAGTAAATAGAGGAACCAAAAGAACAACGTTACAAATGGGACAACAAACTTTTTACCCATTTAAATGAACCATTTACAAAAGCTATAAAAAAATAAAATAAATATGAGTGGTGACTTGATTGAAATTTTAAAGGATCTTGTTAACGAGTGCTCCCCGCGGCACTATTTAAGCATTCCAAAATAAGTAATTATTCTTTAATAAAATCAAATATTTCGATTTCCAAGGCAATAATTACATGCATTTTTAAAAATACTTACTACTTATGGGTCTTAAAGCGTGCCCCAGGGGGCACTCGTTAACATTTCCCAATTTTAAAACACAAAACATGCCCCTGCTATCCACTAAAACGACTTTAAACGTGCTTTTAGATTTTCAAGCTACCATCACATTTGCATCTCTGCATCTCTGGTGCGTCCGTCCACACTCCATACTCAAACTGCATTGTGAAACTGAGCCACAACCCCCCGGTTCCGGTCACATCCATAATAAGCAGCACGACAGTGAGTCAGTGACTCCTATGACGGTGAGCCGTTGCTATGCCATGCTCTTCCGCGAGTGCCATGATCCAGCGCTTTTGACAGCCACTGTATAGTTATAGATAAGATTTCGTCCAGATATAAGCAATCATCCTTTCAATAACTGGTCATACATGAAATCCATTGGCTACAATTATATTGGTTGAAGAATCACTATAGGAAATGTGGATTATAAAACTAAACACAGCCTGTGTTCGTAAGTCTATTTAAATTGATCATGATATACAAGTCATTGATAAAATCCAACCTATACAAAACTCACTAACTAAATATTGGAGATAGATTTTGCACTGGATATTATTAAAGAACAAAATATGATTGCACTATTCTACCATCAGCTATAATAACCAGAAAAATAAATATAAACTCATCAACTCGGAAAGCATTCAGTCAAGGAATAGCTGGAACAGGAATAATTCCCAATTTTCTGCGAACATCTTCCAAATCTTCATGAAAATGCTGCTCATAATATACACACATGAGATCATTGCATTGTTTGCCAGCGCGAACAGCCCAGGGGAAGTAGTGCTGATAAAACAATTTTCTTTGTTTTTCGCTGAATCTTGCTGTGCCTCCTATAACAGACATCATACACATAGGAAGATACATCTGCTCAAACTCAATTACCTTTAGTGCTGACTCCCCAATCAAGTTAGTGGGAAGGTCAAAAAGGGTATGCCAGAAGTCATGGACTTCACGAGCTCGCATGGCAACATAGGCCAACTCATCTGTATCCATGAAGCGCACAGGAGGTCGATCATCTGGTGAAAAATTCCTGGATCCCATAAATCTAGCATAGGCAGCACCAAATGTATTAGCTGGCAGGTCCCAAGCATGTCCTACATTCGCGGATACAACACGAGGGCGCTCCAACAGTACTGCCTGTCAAACAAGGTTGTAAAAGCAAATGCATTGGTACTAGCTGTTTAACAGAAAATGCATTTTTATTTCAGAGATAGCAATGAGAATCATTTTAAGTGATAACTATTTATGACCCCTTTAATCTGAAGTAATGAAGAAATAATCATCCTTATAGAATTTTGAAATTTGAAAAGTTGGTGACACGACATAATAATCCAAAAGAAATCACAGCTCTATCAAAAATTTGTTACTGATGTGGGTATTGCCTCCTGAGTCGTCTTTTCACATTCACAATTACAAAACATTGTTACTTTCCAACAAGAGTTGGTTCACCATGTAACACTCTTCCCTTCACCACAACAATAGTGGGTTATTATTTGCAACTCAAGACTTTGCGTTGCTTCAAAATATAAACACTTTTTGTTACTAATAAATAAACAAAGGGCACTTAACATTTAACATCAACAAAAACAAAGAAGATAGTTTTTGACATGATATCATAAAACTTTGGTTGGTCTAACAAACTCAACGCTACGAAATTGGTTTGTAAGGTGTGCAATGCCTCCGCTTATAAACACATTTTCAAATCATATTGAATCCAATATGGGACTCTCAACCTGAGTGGCCCGATAGCGGTAGATTTTGAATAGACTCTGATACCATCTTAAAATATCAAAACTAACATGATGAGCAAGGAAAACAAAGATGTTATTGAAAGAACATGAAAATAACTAAAAAAGGGAAGGGGAAACGATAACTGACCCTTCCTTCAGGGGAAGATTTCATCCTTTGAAGAACCCTTTCAAAGGCAGGCTTTCCGGTTGTTTCACCAAGAGCTGCTATCAAATCAGCTCTTCGTGGATCCAAAAGTGCTCCAACTGCAGAACCTAATGCCACAGCTGTCTGCTGCCATGTCTTCAGCTTGATTCTACCGCCTCCCACCATTCCAACTACTTTGTAAAATCTGATCATAACAGATCATTCATTCAGGGAAAAAATTACATCGAATTTAGGGTTTTGTCAATTTAAATTGAATGAGTTTACCTGTGTTGAGAGAAGCGAGGAGATTGAAGCCAAGTAGTAGCAACGTCAAAATTGTAAATCAAGAAGAAATCGATTGAATTTAAGATTTTTTGTTTTTGTTTTAAAATAATTTTGTCTTTTTAAATCATTAATAAAAAACAATTATTATTTCTTTTTTCGTTTTTTTTATAATTATAAATGACTTGTAATATGTTTTTTTTATGCGTGGCATCCAAAAAAAAAATGAAAAAATAAAAAGAAAAAATCACGTCAGTCCCACATCAACGTTTTTGTCCAATCATATGAGATCAAAGTCCAAAACAATTTTTTTCATACTACACGGTTGAAATCCAATTTTTTTTACTGAGGTAAACCAAAAATCTCTCATAAGAGTAAACATATATTAACTCTAAATTGAAAGTATTGATTGTTTTTAAACATAAGTAAATTTTACTTTTTAGGTTCATTCAATTAATGATGAATGTGGTTCATGCCACATTCATCATTAATTGAATGAACCTAAAAAGCAAAATGAACCTAAAAAAGTAAAATTTGTTTATATTTTACAACAGAGGGAGTATATATTTATCTACTTTTTTTTCCTTCCATTAAATAGCTTGGGAATTGGCATAACTGTAATGGATGACACTGTAAATTGCTGTCAGTGAATAATTTAGAACCCTAAAATCAAGAAGGTGCATGATTCATGAATAAAAACATTGGATGGTTTGAAGAAGAGAATAATATGATTTATTTTTTTCGTTTGGATCCTTTACTTCATGCACATATATGTTTAACACAAGTTCATTATATGAGAATTTAATATGATCAAACTGCACTATGTTTGAGGGTCTCTGTGCATGTGATTCCATAGCATACCATGGTATGTAGCATACATCAATTGTTAAACTCTTCAAAAGAGTTTGAAATATGCTTGCTAGTAATGAATTCATAGTAGTTACTGAAATATGCTTGGTGAACATGATTCAGAATGTGAGGCAATGCCTGTAGTGTGGTTTTCCAAAGGAAAATAAGTAAATACAGAAGTAGCATCAACTCAACATGGCATGATAAATCCTTTGACATTTCATAGTTGTTTGATTGTGCATTTTCATGGTAAATGCTGAAAAGAAATTTCTCACACTTCAAGCCTAAAAATACATTTCGGTTCAAAATAATGATTTTGGTTTGATATTCCATAACTAAAATAAAGTTAATGTGATTTTGGTTAATATAGAATCAAGACCAATATAAATTTGCAATTACATTAAAAAAGACAGAGAAAAACACAATTAATTTTTTTTAGTTACAAAGCGAAACAGAGACAAAAGAAAAAGACAGAAGAAAAAAGAAAAACAAAAGAACTAGCAGCTCATGAAGAGGGTTCCCATTAACTTCAATACCAAAAAATATATTTTAGTTCAATTCGGTTAGATTCGTGGGTAACAAAATGGTTAATCGAACCACAAATTTGGTTCGTTCAAAACCTAAAATGGTTCGGTTCAGTTTTCCCGAACCATTTCAACAATTCAGTTCCGTATTCTTCGATAACCAAACCATGTCCACCCCTACTAATTGATGATTCAGCTATTGAACTTCAATTGATTTCTACTGAACCAAATTGCATTGATAATGTTTATTAAGGCAGCAAAATATCTATCTATTTTACATTGAAGAGTCCAACCTCTATTGCAAACTTCCCAAATGTCAGCAGCATACTCCAAATGGTGGCAGCAAGTGAGATTAAATATTAGTTTATTATCCGATTCAATTATATCAATAGTTCATTTATAAGGTTTGGTATATTTTTTGTTGACTTCTTTATTTTATTTTTCTATATCACGGACTGCGTGCTACACTGGTTTGCTTTGATTGAGAGCTACGAATAAGGACCGTCTGGTTTAGATCAATGGCTGAGATCATTAAATTGATGTATAATCTAAACTGTCCGATCTAATATTAACGGCTTTGATGTATTACAGCATGAAACTGCGTGCTTTCTGCATCACCAAATCCTTCAAATATCGCCTAATGTAGGAGAAAAGAAAATACAGTATTGTCACTTTGAAACTGCCATGGAGGGTATGCAAATATGCAGATCTCAAAAAATGATTTTTCAGATCAATCACACAATTCATATTAATTCATTGACATCTACTGGAAAATTGCTAACTCATCATCTATTTCTTTTCCCTCAAAAATTTTAAGGTAAGATTAAATATACAATGTCATAGTCTGTGTATTCAGTTACATTGTTTAAACCACCACTACAACGAGGTTCTCAACTGTAAGATGAGATGCATCCTTCCACAAACATCGTTGCGTTCTTGAATCTCAGTACCCTAAGCTGCTCAAGAGAAAATAAGGTGGCAACAATTCAGCAAAGGGGGCCTGTCATTGGAATACTCGATGGCATCTCCATTTTTAGACATCAATGGTTACAAAATACAAAAGACATGCCCCTTAAAGAAAATTTTTGTCACTGAAAGCCACAAATGCTACCTCTGCAAACAGTGGTCGGACATAATCTGAAGCTTGCACCTATCTGTTACAACATATAAATGCCCTTCAATTAAAAATATATTTCAACCCCTAAACTTATGAAGAAAGAATAGAGAAAATTTTGCAATTATTACAGCCAGAACTGAATATTTTTGTCCAGCAGAATTTATTTTTAGGGGTACAGGGATGCTAGCTAGCTCATGCAACTGTATTATATTTCATAACAAGATTTGACACAAAGCAATTTGATTTACATGAGATTACTGTTTTATTGAACTGAAAATGTTTCTAGGCAGAAAGCAGAACCATTATATTATTGCAAGGTGTGAGATAAACATCTCTAGATAGTTTTCTGGTGTTCCAGCTGTGTAGCAGCTATAATCAGGCACGTGAAAAAACAGAGTGCCACATTCAGATCAATAATGACGACGGTGATAGAGGATCACATGAAATCATGGACGCAAAATAAAATTTGCGCATACTACATATACAAAAACCACCCAACAGGGTCAAGACCAAAAATAAAAATATATCAAAATAACAATAATCTTAATTACCTGTGTAAAGCCCCATCAAGAACTTAATTCTGCATAGCATAAAACTGAGGAGCCAGTTCAGTTAACCATAGGTTGTCAACTCTGGTTAAATCACGGACATACTTGTTATTAGTTTGAATCAGTTCGTTAAATATTATGCACTCTGGTTTCTTCCGGAACAATACAGACGAAGGATGGATCTGCACCACCTGAGCACTTGCCAAAGCCCTGTTGTGTGAAGAAGCTGTAAGTCTTTTTTATCATAAAAGTATAAGTAAAAAAAAAAGCAAAATATTATAAGAGTGTATATGCATGTAAGGTCAGGATTCCAATTAGCGAATCATAATTACCAATGAAAAATTTCAAAACAAAACGATATTTTCATGTAATGATTCCAATTAGATACCTGTAGGTTCCATCTGGCTGCTTCACAGCTGCATTGAGGAAAAAGGAAGCAACAAGGCATCTGCGAAATTGAAGCATATCTTCTCCACAAGAAGCAAGTTTCAGACCCATTTGTTGAACATGTCCTTGAATCTGCCTGAAAAAGGCTTTTCAGAAATTAGAATGCATAAAATGTCTCGAGGATATTATAGATGGCTTGAAATAAAGTTTAAGCACAATAAAACAACCTGTGAATGTCACGAGCATGTCTAAGAGAACGGCTATTTATAAAATTTTCTTTGCACCATTTTCTAAAATCCTTTTCATTTTTTGTTTTATTAGTTTCAATAGTTCTCTTCTCCAATAAATCAGTAGCTGCTCTATACACATTGATCAGAGTGATGTGGTCTCCCTCTGGACTTGCGAAGCTCTTAGCTGCAGTTCTTGCCTGGCCATAAATCAGAGAGGCACAATAAGTTAGTGCAGAGAAGTATAAAGACTAGAATCTTCCTACGGTCATTACCAATCGCATATAGTTAAACCATCCGTATGATATTTTTCAAATATTTTGTTAAACGGTGAATATACCAATAGAGTGGCATAACACATAATCAATGATTTATGCTCGTGTTTATGTTTCACCAAAATAGAATAATAGAATATGACAGGAATGGTTTACAATTCGAATTCACTCTTCAAACCTCTTCATACTTCTCGCGCGGAAAATAAAATATGGATTCCGCAGAAAGCATTGCAACAGCTATCAACATCTCTTCCAAGCAGTTAAACTGACTTGCTAAAATAAGAGCTTTGGCATAAACTGGGTCCAAGGGAAGTCGGGCCATTTGACGTCCAACTGGATCAGATAGTTGACAGTCATCTGTCAAAGCACCTAACAAAAATAGCTGCTCCAATGATTTTATAATAGATGTCCTGTTAAAACATGTGACAGGTACAAGCTTTGAGTCATATGTTGCTCGGTGATGTACTTTTCGAAAATAAAGAAAGAAACAAAGAACTCTAAAAAAATGTTAATTTAGTTCTGGAGTAGAATGGATGAGACAACTGACATCAAAGAAACTGAATCAATAGAAGTTTCAAAGATTTGAACTCACTACTAATAACTGATGCAAAGGAATAGATTATCTAGATCCTTTATGTATTTTCTCCATTCAGTCCAAAAAAAATCACTAAAGCCCACTTTCAATATTTTGTAGTTTTCAGGTACATGGAAATTTATCTTTATAGATTCATTTTAAGGTGCAAGATCATGGTCCAAGCAAGGTTTTATTAGGCGTTGTCTATGTAATCTAATCTTCATAGTTTCTTCATCAGTATACAAATATTCCTAAAAGTATTTTTGCATTAATGATATATATGACACTTTTATAGATTTTTGGTTATTTGTCGATACAAATGTCATGTCATTCTTATTCTTTCTGTATATGAATACAATATAGTCAATCCTCAATAATTGAAGCACCTAATATTCAAATGGATTTTTATCTCCAGTTTAGATCACATTACAACAAAAAGAAATCAAAAGGACCAGTCTTAATAGTACTTGGTAGTTGGCCCTCATACAAAAATCTTTAGAATCACGGACACTAAATTTTTTTGAAGTGTAAGAACCAATTTAAAAATAAAGTGAAACTTTAAAATCTACATAGTAATTTAGCCTTAAAAATATAAGCAATCAGAACTTATCCACAAATATGCATAGGTAGCAAAGTTGTCAAACCAAGATTTTTACAAGGTTCTCACCTTGAAGGTTTCTCAATGAAATCAAACCCTAATATGTCGTCAACACCCAAAGCCTTAAGCTGCAAAATGACATTAGAAAGGTTGCAACGCTTAATTTCCGGCATTGTAGAATCCTCAAGTTTCTCAAATTCATTTTCTGGATATAGCCGAAAGCATTTTCCAGGTCCTTCACGCCCTGCACGCCCACTGTTACCAAAATATAGATAATCAATTTGCACTACTCTTATAGCAAAATCAAATTAAATATATTACCTATGTCGCATAATGAGAAGGTAGTGGACACACACGACACTATGAAGGAAAGTTTGCTAGATAAAGGATAGTCCAATGGTTAAAGGTAGAGTGAGACCATGAAAAACTATAGGCCAAACCATTAAGAGAGATTTAGAAGTAGAGAATCTATTTCTGAACTTATCACATGATAGGGAACTACGACATCATTTGACTCATAGCTGACCCCAACTGGTGGAATAAGGTTTTATTATTGTTGTTGTAATGCCTCGGTATGTGTAATAAAAAACAAGTTCTAGAAACAATGATGCTAGATTCACGTTTCAAAAGTCTTTGTTAAGAAAATGCATGTTTTTGAGGGAAATCAATGGTTTTGACTTTTGATTATGATGTCATCTGAATTATGACGTCATTTAACTCATAGCCGACCACAACTAGTGGGATAAGGTTTTGGTTAATTGTTGTTGTTATGCCTCACCATGTTTAACAAAAAACAAGTGCTAGAAATAATGATGCTAGATTCACATTTCAAAAACCTTTGTTAAGAAAATACACGTTTTTGAGGAAAATCAAAGGTATCCATTAATAAACTGAACAGCAGCAATTAAACATCAAACAGAATCAAATATTGAACAGATTGAAACATAATCCAGCTCCATACCTTCTTTGCAATGCCTGGGACTTCGATGTAGGTACTACAATCAAAGATTCCATGCCTTTTCCAGGATCATAGGAACGCGCTTTTACAAGTCCAGGATCAATTACATACTTGATTCCAGGAATCGTAATTGATGTCTCGGCAATATTAGTTGCCAATATCACCTAACAAAACAACAAAGTGCCAAGTTGAATACAATTTAAGAATTGTGATTGCCTGCTATGATAAATATTAAATATCAGAGGTTACTTTGAATATAAATTAGCTCACATTAAAGGCTTGATTGGTGTTATTGTTATTCAAAGGCTCAAACTAAAAAGGTGACACTCTACTATGGGAAAAAAAATATGGTCCTACTCCTAGCAGACACTGTTTTGTATATCCATGTACTATTTACAGGGATTGTTGCCAGTTCAGAAGGCATAGTTCCGAAATGAGTATAGGTGATGGTAACATATTACATGATGAAGGTTATAAGTAAAGGAAAATAATAGGTCGGTATACATAGATACTGGTAGGTGCATTTCAGTAAGTGTGACGGTATAAAAACGATACAAATAGTACATTACAACCAAAGTGATCCACTGATAGAAGCAACAAAGCAAATGATGACATTGGAAGAAAAAAATTTCGTTCTGAATTTGACATCAGAGGAATTGGACCACAATGGCAACACTGTCAAATGATAGAGACTATAGGTAACAAATCATGAATGTAAATGGAAGATGTTAGGAAACTTCTATTAATTTATAGTGATATGAGGAAGAGCAGGGGACAGTATAGGAAATACATTTTATCTGAATAACTAACCAAGGAGAGACAGGAAGGGGGAGTTAAAACTTATGAATACAGGTGGAACTAGAAACTGGTGAGTTTGTGGGGATTGTAGAATTTGGAAGTTGCAGGTACTTGAAACCCGAGGCTGGTGTATCCACCACCACCACGATATACTGGCCAGGGTGCATATTGTTATCAACTCAAGAACCACTCCTTTGCAATTTTCATTTTTCGATCTTACTTTTTCTACTTTCGATACCAGTTCTAACAGAAGATGGTCATTATATAACTTCCAATGATGAAACTTCCATATAACAAAATATGCAATATCAAAGCACGAGCATATGTTCTAAACACGCTGAGGCAAGTAATGCGGCAATCAGGAACCAGCATGTACTTTATAAATTAACATGGTCATAAGAAACAAAGTGCTTCAAGAGAATAAATAAAAACCTAGATGGAAATGTCAACTGTTTAAATTAAATAAAAAAATAATGATTGGTTAAATTAAACTTATTTTCCTGATTTTTCTATTGAATTCTACGCAGAAGTAATACGATAATTTAACAAAGGATATTATGCATAGCTACAGGATACCTTGCGAAACCCAGATGGAGCCGGTGCAAAGGCCCGCATTTGTTGCTCAGATGGAAGAGCTGCATATATAGGCACAACTTGAAGCTTCTGATTTTCTTGAGGTAACTTTGTAAGTCGCTCCTTGATAAGCCTTTCAACAGCATCAATCTCTTCTTGCCCAGTCAGAAATACTAGTATATCACCTGGGGCCTCATCTTGATGAACCTATAACATCAAAGACACATGACTTTAAGTGACAACGATATGAACTTAACTTCTTAGCCATTGCCACAGTTATAATCTAATCTGTGTGTCGGTGTGTGTATTAACAGCAGTATGGCTGAATGACTGATGCAATGCACAAACACGTACCATAAATGCACACACAGAATTACTGTCCTAAGACTGAGGTACATTAGGATCTAAGGTCTCTTACAGTAAAATAAGTTAAAACCACGTTATTAAATTATTACATGCACTGATTAAACCAATGACCTGGAAAATCGTTATCAAGGCAGCATCTACATAATCTGTTTCTGGATGACGAGTATAAAATATATCCACAGGAAACTGTCTCCCTTGAATGTGAACAGCTTTGGCACCACCAAAGTACTCAGAGAAGGTGCGAGCATCAAGACTTGCAGACATGATGATTAACTTCAACGGAGAACTCTTTTCGCGGTGGTCTTTTCTAAGAAAACTGCCATTCTGGCCATTATCTTTATCCAACAACATGAAACCATTCGTATTCTTGTTCCCATTATCAAGGTTCCGACCATCTTTGATAGAACTTGACCGAGCATGTTGCACATTTTTTAGCAAACCCATCAAGACATCAGTGTGGACAGTTCTCTCGTGTGCTTCATCGACAATTATAACAGAATACTTAGAAAGATAAGGATCCAACAATGCTTCCCTGTAAACACAAGTAAAAATGCTTATTAACTTTACCATAAGAAAAACAGTACTTACAAATACAAACCATGAAAAACAAAATATTTAATCTGAAACCTCCTTAACTACTTCAAATCATGTAACTATTACTCACCCGTCATTGAATACAATTGATTTAAAAAAGTGATATGGTATTTTTTCTATTCTGACATCAAGGATGAAAAAAAAATAAAAAAAATCAGAGTATCATGTCTTGATAGGAAACACTCCCAGAAATCAAAGCTACAAAAAAGTTGTACCTCAGAAGCAATCCATCTGTCATATATTTGATCCTTGTTGAGTTGGAAGTAGAATCATCAAATCTAACAGAGTACCCAACCTTTTGGCCCAACTCACAACCACATTCTTCAGCAACTCGCTTGGCCACAGTGATAGCAGCAACACGTCTAGGCTGAGTTATCCCAACAACTTTTCCGTCGTGGCAAAATCCAGCATGAAATAAAAATTGTGGAATCTCTACACAGTACAATGCAATAAACATAAACACAGTCAAAACCCGCTATCTCTAAAATCCTTGTTTCGTTTCTTTTCCTAAAAAACTAAGGCATGTTTGAATAAACAGCTAAATTAAGCGTGTATCACATAAGCACTTATCATACAACATAAATTATTTTTGAAACAAAGTCAAATTGTTTTCATATAAGCTATAAGCTGTTTTCATAAGCTATCGTAGAGAACTTATGGAAATAAGCTAAAAACAGCTTATGAACATGTTATTTGTTGTTTTCATACAAACTCTCAAACATTCTCACAAGTGCTTATGCGAGTAAATAAGCTCAGATAAGTAAATCCGAACATACCCTAAATTATAAAGGATATGATCATAAACACATTGATTAATAGGATAAGATGTAACCTACGTGTAGTTTTTCCACTTCCAGTTTCACCAACAATAATCAAAATATCATTTTTCCGAACCTCTTCAATTAATCTCTTCTCAACTACAATAAAAACAATGCCAACGGTCACACATGATAAACATGAAAGTAAGAACATTCAAAATACAAAAAAAATAAAACAAATTCAATACCTGAAGCAATAGGAAGTGACTTTCTCTGCTCTATAATCTTCTGTCTCCTGTAATAAAATTCACAAATTAGAATCAAACAAAAAATAAACTAAAACCCAATTAAAAATTTGGTCTTTTTCTGGCACCCTTTTAAGTAAGATTAATTTTAGTTGAAAATTGAAATGAATTAGGAAAAGTAATACCGGGGAGAGGAATGGGTTTGGTTATTCCTATTGGCGTTGGCATTAGCATTAGCATTGAGTTGGTAATTTCGACGAGCCACAAAAGGCTTGTTACGATCTCTCTGACCAAACACCATGAGTTGTTTGCCAGAGTTAACAAAGGAAGAAGCAAGTGAGAGAGTATCAAATTAGTTTCTTCAATAGAAGCTGTAGTGGGTGCAGCGTGGTGCTGAGAAGTATGAAAGACAGAGATGTATGCTCGCCGCTCCAAGCTGTGCTGATGAAGGAATAGGTTAGAAATTAGTTAATTCAAATTTATGTTTTAATCAAGGACAAGACAGCCATTTTTTTTATTATATATATATATATATATATATATATATATATGAATGTGTACTTTTATGTACACTCACCTCCCATAAGGTTTCTCTAAATGACACATACAATCCGTCTATTTTGTCATTTTGTCGCATGACACAAATCTTGCTTCACGTTTAAAAACATTAAGTTGCCGTCAAATGAAAAATAGAATTGCAGACACATCTCTTCTCATTTCTATCACTCTGGTTATAAACTGCATAAATACATTTTCTATTTCTCTTTTCATTGTTGTTGTAACGTGTTCTCATTTTTTTCATCATTGATGCTTTTCCTCCATAGAAGTATTGGACAACCGCTAAATCATTAGTTGTAGTTGTTTCCATACTCGTCCCTGTTCGTTGCATTTGGTATAATTTATTTTGTCATCGTTCTCATCCTTGCTCATCGTCATTTTCATCTTACCATCGTTTTCTGTAAATCTATGGTGTTGTGTTCAATGTTCTTTTCGACTCACGTTTTCGTCTAGCCGCTGTTTTTCATCTCGTCGTTGTTTTCGTCCATTTCGTTCACTTTGTGAGTTGGGTTACCTTCCTTCAATCTTCATTCTATACATAAATTATATGTTTGTTTGATTAATTTTAATAGATTAATACGATCATCTGCTGTTTAATTTGAACTATTTGATTGTTTTACGTTACATGTCGCCTTGATATGAAGAGAACATAACACATCAACAATTCACGTTTCCTTTTCCATTATCCATGTCATCATTTTTGACCTAGTAAACAATCATACTTAACGTCAAGGACTAAGTGACTAAAGGATTGAAGAATGGAGAATTTAACCAAGTTTTTATATGAATTAGGGATCAATATGACAAGGGGTTACACATTCAGCGGGATTAAGCTTTTAGTACCAAGTGCCTAGAGAAGTTAAGTTAGTAGGTGTTATTTTTTTTGAGTTTTATTTGTTTATATTTTCAGTTGATTTAATTTGTTTTTGTTAAAGAATAAGTTGTCCTAAGTTATGGTGGATTCTAGGGTGAAGGGTCAATTAAGTCCTTCACTGGTGGAGCACGAAGGAAATACCGTTGGATTTAATCAATGGATCTTATTTGTTAAAAATAAAATTGAGAACATTTACATTTGTTCACACACAATTTTGTCCCATCTCTTCCCCTCTACTTCCTCGCTTCCATCACCTCATCCTTCATTTTTCTCATACCGGCGAACCTCTCGCCGTCAGTGTGGTTCTTTTCCCCTATTCCATTGATTCTTCTATCTCTATCCGTCCAATTAATTTGTTTTTTAGATCTCTTATAATTTTTTTGAATAAAATAAAAAATCAAGACGAAGACTTAATTAATTATTCTACTTGATGATCTTTTTTCATGGCAATATGTGGCATGGAATTGAACCTTAATTTGTTAAAATACTTAGTAAAAAATAAAAGTAAGTGCTAAGAATATGCCAACAGATACCAATTTGTTAATTGTTGGCAACAAACCATCAAATCGTTGAACTGATCAGATTGAGTCAGAAACAATGAATGTTGTGAAGATCATGCTCAAAATTTATCCCCAAAACAATGAATGTTGTGAAGATCATGCTCAAAATTTATCCCCAAAATAAACTGATGATAAATGTTAAACACACCTCGCATAAATATATGTATTTTTGATTTATTAATTAGGACATTATGCAATCGGAGGAAGGGGAAGAGAAGACGTGGGACAAGATTGTGCGTGAACAAGTATAGATTTCTCAATTTTATTTTTAACAAATTTGGTCCATTGATCAAATCTAATGGTATTTTCTTTATGCTTCACCGGTGAGGGACTTAATTGACCCCTCACCCTAGAATCCACCCTAAGTTATAATATAATATAAATAATCTGGCAAAGAAAAGAAAAGATAATAATTGCAGTGAGCAGTTAGTTAACATGACGACGGTCCTTCTCCCAATTTCCCTCCTCTACCGTCGACCTACTTCTTCTTCCCTTCCCACCCACAACTTCTCTAACTCCATTTTCTCAAATTCCTCAACCAACAAAAAAACCATACTCTTTGGTATCAATCCCAGTGACTCAAGACCAGACAATCCTCTCTTCTTGGACGAAAACAATGCACTCGTCGATGACATGGACGGTTACCTCAATAACCTTTCCCTCGAATACGAATCTGTCTGGGACACCAAACCTTCTTGGTATGCTTTCTTATCATCACTTCAATTTTACATTTTTTTGTTGAATTTAACGTATTTGTCATGTTTTTCCTTTAGGTGTCAGCCATGGACAATTACGCTAACTGGGGTTTCAGTAATTTCCATTAGCTGGTTAATTTTCAACTCTATCTTTCTCACTTCAGCTATATCCTTACTCATACTCGCCTGGTGGTATATCTTTCTATATTCTTATCCTAAGGTTTGTTTGCTATCTTCTAGTACTCTCTATTTTACTAACTGGATTTTTATTTTTAGAGTAATAATTAAGGGATTATCAGGGCTTTACGCGCTTAATTTGGCTGCATAGCATAAGCTTGATTATTATTATTAATAACTACATTTTTAGACCCAAGAGATCTCTTCCTGCTTAACCAGAGGTCCAGGGATTCGTGTTTGCAGTTGCACACAGAGGACACCCAGTTCACACAAAAAACTACATTTTTAGAAACTTATCAGTTGTCACCAGCTGAGTGTAATCCATATTGCTGATAAGTGAGTAGACGCTCGAGTGTAGGTGTTATCTGGACAATGGTACTATAGAGTCTTTGTTAGGAATTGGGATATATAATATAGGATAATTAGAGAAAATAAGAGTTACTTAATAGAAATTATTTACTAAGTTGATAAGTTTGTTAGGTGGTTGTTAAAAGTTGTTATTTTGGTTGTTCTTATAAAGTCTTTAAATAGTCCTCAATTGGCAGAGGGAAAAGATAGCTTTGAACAATTTAATTTTGTAGCTAGACTGCTAGAGAATTATCTAGTATGAAAGGAGAGTGCTCATTTGAGGTAGCCTTGTATGCAAGGTTATCATCTTTATTGTATCTTCTCTTTCAATCTCTCTACACTAATAATCAATCCTTCATTTGTTTGCAATCTTTAGTCTATTTAGAATCATTCTTTTGATTATTCAGTTTTGTCCAATTTTTGGAAATTCTTTTGTACACAAAGAAAGGATCCTATTAGTCTTGCATGTGGCTCATAGAGTGCAAGTCTCTATTTGTTGGAATTCGCAACCTTTGGGTTGGGTGAAGATGAACACAGATGGTGCGAGTAGAGTAGAGGTGGGTTGGTGTCTGGTCATGGGGGATTGATTTGTGGCCTAAATGGTAATTGGATATGTGGTTTCTCTAACTATCTTAGTTATTGTAATGCATTTGTGGCGGAGTAGTGGGGTGTCTTTAAAGGTTTGCGAATAGCACAAAATAGAAGTTTTATGGTTAGTGATTTGTGTATATTCAGAAGTGTGGTTTTGAGAAGTCTGAGTTGTGGTGACGCTGTGAGGGTGGAGATTGGTCCATAAGATTCAGAATCTACCTGCGATGCAACATGTGCCATTCTTATTGTGAGGCTACTCATTGTGTTGATGCATTTGCTAACATGGGGTGTGATAGTGTCTTGGACTCTGCATAAGAATTGTGATGCACAGATTAGTTAGTTAATTCTTGGTGATGCTATTCTAGTTTCCACTCTTCGTTTAATTCCCTTTTCGTTTTCCTTTGTTTAGGTTTCGGCCCTTTTGTTACAAAAAAAAAAGAAGCATAGCTCGTACCATGTAACCTTGAACATTAGTGCATAATAAAAAACTACCACAGCCACCCGGCTATCAGAACCGTAGACACAATTGGTCAAACTTCGTGATTAATTGTTATGTTCTTGTGCGTTTATATATTTATCTAACACTAGTAATACGAGTGTAGGTTATGTTGCATGTACATTCAGTTGAAACACAGCAAAACAATAAGCTGAATTATCGATCTTTATTAAGTAAAGTTATACTCCAATTATTTTTGTTAACTGTCAGGCATATTCAGCGATGATTGCTGAGCGCAGAGAAAAGGTTACAGATGGCGTTGAAGACACTTTTGGTCGTAGGAAGAAGCAGTAATTTCAATTTTTCACTTGTGCCCATCTTTCTTTCTGTATGTCACAAATTGTCTCTACTTGTATTTTATATTTAGTCAACAGAACAGTAGCTGTTAAGGCCTCTATTCACATTATTTCTGTAAATTAGCTTGGAGATCATATGGTGAAGTGCTAGTCTTGACAAATAACACTTCTCTTACACTTTATGTAAAAATGTTGGACTAGGATTTCATGCAATCAAAAAACACCGCGGTCAACAATTCCATCTGAGAAAGTCAAAATATAAGTTGTTCAATTTTATCTAACAACTGAGATGTGTTGGCAAAAACCAACGAGAATTTAGATCTTTAATTATTTGACCCTGTCCTATCATACGTGTGTGAGCATGTACATGAATCTGTGATTTGGTTAAAACTTTGAGAATTTTTCCTTGGATTTGGATTTGTGAAAATGAATATTTTTCTGTTACAAGTATGTAGCACTTGTCCAAGTTTATCTGACACACAAGCTTTGGCCCCTAGCATATACTCATACTGATTTGTGGGGCATGTTCAGAATTTAAAATTCACCGAATAAAAGTTACTATTAAAAGCAAAAGAAGTGGGAAGTTAAATTTCAAAGTATAGTAGTAACGTGCAAAAAGGGTTAGAAACAGTCAAACAATTTATTGCAGAGTCCACCATCATGATTGTTCAGTCTCACGCCTTCAATACAGTGCAGGGCAAAATCATTCCGTAGCATCTTCGTTCTTCCATGCATTGCTGTATTGAGGGAAAATTGATGAAAACTTTTGACAACTCAGCACCCTCTAAAGAAATACATGAGAATTTTTTTTTCTTTCTTTCAATTATGTTAAGAATTTCATGTTATCTCACTCATGGTAAATTAATCTTATAGTTGGTGTTTTTTTTTGAACAAAATAGAGTTAGAGTTTACGTCAAAGAAAAAGTAACATGAAATTTGTTGAGTATGTATGACTCATAGTTAAGAGGACATGGTCGATCGAGTAAAGCGAGAGAGACCTACCCTTGAGTCAGACCCAAACAGTTGCTGACATAGACACAATTGACTGAACTTCATTATTCAACATTGTGTATTCTCTGGTTGCGTTTCTTTATTCTTTTAAACCATATTGTTGTTCTAACAAAATTCCAACCTTAGTTATTTACATGAAACACCTAAATAACTATGAATTAATAGAACTTGACCGAACAAAATCTGTTTCAAGTGTTGAGAAAAAAAGTTGATTGAAACTTGAAAATGTTCTTTCTGATTGTGAAAGTGAAACTATCAACAAGTATTCAGTCTTGTTCAAAGTCAAATATCATGCAATGAATTTTGGACTGATAATTGAAAATGAAAATAGAAAGCAAACATTAGAAGCTTGTGCTTAAAGAAGGATTGAAATCAGATGCAGCAATTGCAATTGCTGATGATCCAAATGCATGTCTAATAACCAATTTCTGCAGAAGCAAATTCTAGATTTTATAAATTGAAAGCAGAATCACTAATGTACCAAGAGAAAAGACTAATATATTTGCAATTGAATCCAAGAGAGAAGAAAAAAGAGAGAATTATAGAAGAACTAAAAATGAAAAGTATTTAGCAGTTTCATATAATCTGATCACATAATTGTTGAAAACTGAGTCTAGGAATCAAAATATAATTTCATTACTCAATAGTCAGTAATAATAATAAGATTCAACTCTTGTATTTAACTACTCATTTTTCCAAGCATACAAAGTGAGAGAAAATCCAAGACCTTGCAACTGAGAATCTCTAAATTGATGTGAATAAGCCCATGTCAAAAGAGCAGGATCTGAAACAGATTGACCTGACCACAATTTCTCAGCTGAAATACAAGTTTGGAACATAAAAACAGCATTTCCCATAGCATTTCCAAAGAGCCAATTATGAACATCCCAAAACACTTCAACTGGAAAACCATCCACCAAAACAGTTTGATTACCGCGAAACTTCCACTTCAACTGCTTCACCTGCATCACTATCTTGCTATCAATTCTAATCACAAGACAAGGTTCCTTAGTCCCAACAAGTGTATCACACTCGATTCTCACATCATGTACCTTACCCTTGTCACAAAATTGAGCCTTTGCACAGTAAAATTTCTTGCCAAAAATGTGTTCTCTCTTTGCAATAAAAATTGCATCAGAATTATTACCACTAACATTGCTGTCACCATCAATCTTCTTGCATGCTTCCTTTTTCAGATCTCCTAAAAGTAACACCATCTTTTTGTTGAACACAACAACTAAATAATACCCTTCCAATGGTTCTGGCCCAGAGCCAAATTTAGCATAGCTCAAATCCCATAGTATAATAACTTTACTAGATTCAACATCCAAATTCTTACACCCTTTTCTCTTTGAAAACAACCATGGCTTTATATCAACCTTGCATAAACAACTATTTCCCAATTCATCAATTCCCACACTCAAGCCTTGGCCCATCAAATTCTTTGTCCATGAAACTGTAATCAAACATGAACGACCTCTTAATTTACATTGATAGATACAAGTAACCACATTTTGTGGCCCTCTTATGCTACTTGAAGAGGATGAAGATGAATCTGCAACCTGAACACCATTTTCTCCAAAACAAGATGGAAATTCCTTCATGACTGAATAACCAACAGCAAAAAATCTAATCTTTATCTAACGAAAAAACCGTGATTTGATGATTTCTTCGATGAATGATTTGTAAGTAACTATGTAAATGTTATTTGAGCATTGAGGTCTGTTCTGACTCTGATGAACGCCCCGAACACAAGTCACCTAAACTTTTTTTAGTTAAGTTGATTCAAGGTGAATCCAACAAGAAACCATGGATGAAATTCTTGAATATCAGCTCCAAAAGACTTCATTTTTATTCATTTGGTTCTGTATTTTTCTTTGGAATGAGATGCAAGAAGAAAAAAGTGAGATTTGCTATAGCTGTCAATTCTATAATGAGATTTCTAAAGTAATAAAGAAACAAAACAAAAAAAAATTCTAATTTGAAAATTTGTTAGAAAGAAAAGTTGCTTTTAGCACATGGGGTAGCAAGAAAAGGCTAAGGAATGGATAAAGTCTAGAGAGTAGAAGAAATTTGTATAAGCTAAGCTAAGCTAAGCGTGAAGCATGGCAATTGGATATGTATTTGTTGCATAAAATGGTATTTGTTTTATACAGAGTTTACCTTGCTGTCTTTGTCTCTCTTTTTTTCAATTATTAAAAATATATATGATGGAAGCCAAATTATGAAAAAATTATAATTATGTACCTGCTGCTGAGAGCAGACATAGTGGTAAAACTGTTGAAAATAATTGCAATAAGATCATTAAATTCATCAAAATAAACGTAGTTTTTAAGAAAATAGTTTGATGAATAGCACAACACATGATGTTAGTATGAAACTGGTATAATGGAGTATGAAAAAACAAGGTTAGTAGTTAAAATGATACCAGTTATATGTTTTTAACAGTATTAACAAATTTCAAGTGCTAGTGAAATTGACTTAATCAATGCATGTGTGTAAATATATTGCTTGGTTGAACAGATTTGCCTCTTGTGAAAGGAAACATGCTGATTTCATCAACAAGAAAAAATCAATTAAAATGATATGAGAAATTTATTATAATTTTATTCGAAGGTTATCTGTTTATTTAGCATAAAGTTATTTAATGAAATTAGCAAGTAACATGAGCATTCGTCAATATTTTAAATTAAGTGGATGTTTTTCTTTTGAAAAGAAGTTGTAAGTAAATGTACGTTTCATTTTAATTTCGAAGAGTTAAAATTGATTCCAGAGGTCATATAATTGATTTTATCATGACGGGGTGATTTAAAAGGGGAATTGATTATGATCGTAGAGTTGATTTTAGTTGAAGTTAAAATTGTTTAGTTGATTCAACTTGAAGTTAAAATTTTTAATTTTTATCTTATATAATTGACTGTAACCTTAAATTTATTGTTGAATATAATTTTGTATAAACACGTTCAAATATAAATAACTTTACATTCAACTTACTTTTATCTATAATAAATTTTATAAAAACAATTCACACAAAATCAATTCTTGTCGCGGCATTACCAGACAAACACTAAAACGATAACAAAGACAGTTTTTTAACTATTATAATAAATATCCATGGTTACTTGGAAGTGGTTAATCTCCTTTAGAGATTTTTTGGACACACAATATACGTTCTATCCTTTCAAATAGATTTTCTCTTTACACAAGTTAGCTTTGAACCATTAACTACTTGTTACAAAGATTAAAACAGATAAGATTAGAAAGATTTAAGCATAAATTGATTATATATTTAAATATTAAAATGAATTACGTATATATTTTGACATCAAACAAGAGAGGATATCATTCACACTTTTCATAAGAGAAGACTAGAGGTAACTAAAGATTGCACCAAAAATTTTCAAAGTTTTCATCTATTTTATGTTCAAGGATTGATTTAGTCATCAACAATTTAGCTAATTTAAAACTAGGATCCGAGTTTGATTCCTTATTAAAAAAAACTACAATTTCTAATTTATATTTTGAAAAATATTAACAAGTGCTCTTTTAAAGACATTCTTTAAAAAGATTAAAGTGCAAATTTTATATTAAAAATCATGTAATCAACACATGAAACATTAAGAAAAAAACAATTTTTTCTACATAGTTTTTAACAAGTGCAATAAGAACACTTGTTAACATAACACCGATTATTTTTCGGGTACAAAACCTTGTATACGTTATATCTAGCAAAGGAGGAAAGAAGTCTGGCCAGATCAAAGATGAAAGTCACAATTAAGGTCTTAACTTAGTGGGGTCCTTCTCATTCGAAACATTAATTGAGAACAAGACATATGCATCTTCAGATTCACGGTTCTTGAATCACAGCATGTTAGCCAACCCCAAGTCTGGCTTTTTCAATAATTCCCGGGTAGGAATAATTGTGTTTAATACAATCAAAGTTAAATTCGGCCACAGTTATAAGTAACTATCTATTTAATCAATTCTAATAGCTTTTGCCCCTAGAATTTAAACAAACCACTTTTCTAGAATTTTTTTCGGCCCCTATCAACAAAAAAATTGATATATCTGCCCTGGTTCAAACAAATGCCCTTGTTCTTCTTTTAGGTTGGCGAGTATGTCTATTTTTTCAACAATTATCTAGGAACTTGCAGGTTTTGCAGACCTCTCATTTCATGTAAGATTCTTGCATGAAATGAGAGGTCTACAAACCCTGCAAGCTCGTATAGAATTGTTGAAAAAAGGTTATGCTTTCCAACTTAAAGGAAAACATGGACATTTGTAACATTAATTTTAAACTAGGGGCAAACACATTTTTTTTTTTTGATAGGGGCAGAATTTTTTTTCTTCACTTTTCTATGTTAGGAAAAAGTAAACAATGGTTGCTTGATTAACAAACTGATATCTCCTCCCATATCCATTGCAACTGACTTTAAGGGCCAATTTTGATTCTACTTTAGTGTTCACTTTTGAGGAAAAAATTGGTAGAGTGAGTTCCATCATATTTATTGACACTTGGCAAATTGAGAAATTGCAGGCTGCTTGACAATCATGTTCAACAATTAATTTCATGACATAATTGATCATCTTTGCTTTAACTAAACGAGGGATTAGGTGCCCTACCAAGGGACATTTAGCTATTAGACAGGCCAACTGCTTGGGACTTTAGGCACTGATTGACTTACCATTATTTTCTTCCCTGTAATAAGTTGAAGGTCATAGACAATAATTTTAGACGTGCTCTCTTGTATTTGATAGTTTTTATATATTTATTTTGAAGAACAAATTTAGCTTATGTTTTGTATTATTATTTTCTGTGTAATAAAAAGCTTAGATGAGTTGGAGTATACATGCTGATAAAATTATGATAAGTTTAAAACTCAAAGATGTATTTACAGACTCACCAACCAACATAGTCCTGACATCAATAGTGAAATTTTAATATATATTATAGTGGGCTGTGAGGTTTAAATCGCATTCTTACCAAATGAACCAACATTGTTATGTTGGAGATAAATGAGAATATGTTTGGAAGAGGTAATTGAAAATTTCAAAAAAGTTAAAATTAAAATTTTAGACAATTCAAATATTTCAATTAAATTTCATTCATTTGTAAATTCTATGGTTTGGATAAAGTAATTAAATTCTTCATATAGCTATCAATTTGCATAATAAAAAGTATTACAAGGACTAATTTGATATTCACATTGTACAAAGAGTAAAGAAGCAATTTAAAAAATTATTTTTTTAGGTGATATTTAAATAAATGAAAATGGGTGGAAATTTAAGGGTTAGTACTTTCTAAGAAATCAAGAAGTATCTTATAATGGGATGTGAGATAATTAATGTCCCCTGTGTTATACACATGTAGGGGTGTCAAATAAGGCCTCGTTCCTAGGAGGAAATATAGTGAAATTACCTTTTCCATTTTATCTCCATATCCCTCTACTAAGACAGATGTTCACTTCTTAAAATATTCCATATACATAGAAAGGAACAGGGGAAGGGATCATATTTATCCCGACGGTCTCAAACTTCTAAAATGTACCTACTAAACTCCTTAGTTATGGCCTCTAAAAGTTATTTTTTCCCACGGTCCACCTTGTAATATTCTTATTTATCAAGTAAGAAATTTTGTGGCCCCAATTATTTTTAGCCATAATGTTGAGTTGTTTTGTAAATAAGTATTTTTTTTAAGAACAAACTTCTAATGTTTTTTGAAAAAAATCTTTTTGAAAGAAAAAAAATAGAGTTAGCTTAACCTACAAGACTTTGAGGGCTTATTTCTTTAGCTTGAGGTCTTTTTGATCCCCACACATGTGGATTGAGGTCAAGTTTTACGAGCGTAAATAAATTGGCAACTCTATATATATATATGAAGGGAAGTCATGCACTCTCTTACAACGAGGATGAATAGCCTACTTAGTTGAGTTAAAAAATTAAAGACCGGGGTTCAAAATGCACTCTCCTATAAATGGGAGGATGGACTTGCGAAGAGTTGAAAAATCCTCAAATGTTAGTGATCATGTGGAGAATTGATGAATCATCGATCTTATATGTTTATAGAGAGTTGACTGATCTCAAACCAAGTACTACAAAGAGGACAATGTGAGTTATTATTTGATGTATGATATACGAATGTAAATATTCTCTACATTATCTATTTTTACCCAATTTTCAAGCAATTGATAGAGTGAGTTTTCTCAATCCTTCATAGAAGGCGGATAGAGTTTTTCCACTTTGATACTGCGTTAGGACCCTATCAATACAATTTCTAATTACCGAAAATAAATCTCTCGAGTGAAAGTATGGAAGGATGATAAAAATGTTGGGCTGAGCTACACATTTTTGTAAACTCTTACTTGAGACTAACTTTTTTTTCATGGTATACTCACGTGTGTTCTATCTAAGATCTTTGTGCACGTGATTTAATTTTCTTTAATACTCAATCAAATTATTATAGTTAAGTTGAATAAATTGTTTTCATTTGTATCATCAAGTTGTAAATTGTACAGAGACAAAACTCTTGCATGGTAGATATTGAGCATACGGTATGTATTTATGTCTACAAAAGAAATTGGAATCAGTCCAGGGGCTAAGTTAGGACTAAGAAGTCAATAGAGGATGCAAATAAGTACACACGATATTAATTAGCCAAAAGAGTAGAGACAGAGTGTCCCACGGGCAAATATTAATTTGCATTGATCCCACTCTAGACGTGCCACACAACTACATGAATCTGATTCCCAGGCCAATATTGCACTCACATTGTAGTGTGAAAGATAAGTTACAAGTCATATTGAATTATTGATTAGGCATGAGAATGAGACAGCAATCAATACCCACTTTTGAATGATAATTAATTAATACTCCTAAATGAATAAGAGAAGAATCACTCAATAGGACCCTATAGCTTAGGACCCATCTAAATTCAAAATTGGGTGTGTTCCAGTTTGAGATCCTATAGAGAGGTTACCTTTCCAAATGAATCAAAATTATGTACCATCCATGTGTTAAACAGCACTTATGTACAGTTACACTTTAGGAATAACGAATCAACAAGAATAGAAGTGATGTAGAATGATTAAAGGAGATGCAATAATGGTAAACACTATAAGACAAAACATTGCTTTGAAATTCAGGTTAATTATATTCCTCATGCTGTGCTAATAGTGAAAAAGGTTTGGAATTTTGCTTTGCTATCCGGCCCCTACCTTCATGGTAATATAACAGCATCTACATACTTACAATCAATTGCTCTTAACAACAACAATGATGGATTTTATGCGATCTGTTTGATTTCATGAATTTGAGAATTGATATTGATATTGATGTTGAGATATTTGATCAAGTGTCTCTCACCCTAGGTAGCCTCAGCCCCCCATGCGGTGAAAAGTTACAAGTCATTCAGTCACTTGTCAAAACAAATTGAAGGGATATAGCATAAATAACCATGTCATGTTAAAGGTGAAGTTTAAGACTGGCTTAGTGTTGAATCGGTGCGTTAAAGAGTGAAGTGATAAGAATCTTCAGAGATTTTCTCTCAAAAAAAATGTTTAGAGATTTACTATAATTTTTTTTTTGATGGTGAGATATACTATAACATCAACC
>Ga0228711_1000798_pt1 | contig 42230 bp, 18 predicted proteins | sample MedpolnodulmetaG_2_FD_177996 | JGI IMG/M metagenome (GOLD analysis project Ga0228711, IMG submission 177996) | Root nodule microbial communities from Medicago polymorpha collected in Santa Monica, California, United States - brown nodules | ecosystem: Host-associated > Plants > Roots > Nodule...
TCTATTTCTAGGTTGATGTTTTGGTGTCTTGAGTTTTAGGCGCGTTAAAAATTCAAATTTTTTGCAGGAGATGTTCTTTTTGTCTCCTAAACATGCGTGCAAAAAATCGTGAAAAAGTTCAACATCTAGGTCACTTTTCCGGACTCGCACTTAGAATTTTTTTTTGATTTTGCACGGTTCGGTCGAAAAATCAAAATAAATTGAGACTTAGTCGGAATACTACGAAACTTTACAGACACCTCTATAAAAATACATCAAGAGTATTTGCAAAAATCCGTAGCATTTCGAATAAGTCTAAATTTTTATTATTTTTTCAAGCGAAACATGCAAAATCACAATTGATGCTCTGTCAGGATCCGAACTTAAGTGCAATCGAGCTAGTGGTAGTTATCTGCATCCGGAAAGACTGAACGGTAACTAACTACCGCTAAGGGTAAAAACGTATTTTTCATGTGTTTTTTAAGAAAAAAATTAGAAAAGCAATTTTCAAAATATTACGACTGCTTTTCAGAAATTGCCCTCCTTACTATTTAATTTTTACACTCGTATTCTTCACCCTATTTTCAACATTCCTTAGTCCAAAGATGAGTTCACCCCCACAAACCATGGCAGTACATATTTCTCGGAAAACTACTTTGAACATACACGTTTAGTCGGTCACACTCCAATTCTGGAAAATTGGCTAAAACATTTCCAGTTTAATTAATTTTTAAAAGCCAAAAAACTTCTAAAGCCATTTCGTATGTTACTTTTTCCGAAAACACAAATATCAATTTCCAAATTATATAGCCAGAAAGCGTATATAGAAAAATTCTATTTGTTTGTCAAGAATTCTATTGTTTTTTACTGAAGTATAAAATATTGTTAGATTTAAATGATTTGAGTTAGGTTTGATTTCAACTATCTCACGTGATAAATTTCTCTATCAATTTATATTATAATTTTCTTTTTTGTTCTGGAAATTCATATCATCAAATTTAGTCTAAATCGGTAGAATAGATTTGATGAAGATTAATTTTTTTTCTTCTGGTACAACCGAAGATGAAGTTTTATCGAAATGTGTTTGTGTTGTGATGTTCCAACACAAAAATCAATGATTCAATTTTGTTTAAACATGTTTTCAAAGAATTTCTAAATCGAATCAATGTAAATAAACCATTGTTGAACTTTTCCGGTAAAATCAACACGCCGTAAGAATGCATGAGTTTTCCAAAATCTCACCAAAAAAAAAACTGGAAATTTGAGTGAATGCAATTTTATGTTAGGGTGAACCGGACATGGTTAAAATAGTTTTTCGAAAAATATGTACTATCATGGTATGTGGGGGTGAACTCATGAATGTTGAAAATTGGATGAAGAATATGGGTGTAAAAAATTAAATGATAGAGGGCAATTTTGAAATTATTGATGATTTATTGGAGTGAAGGTATAAATGTATGGGTATAGGGTATAATTTCCCTGCTTTTCCTTTCATAAAATGCCGCATTTTAGTGGAATCACACTTTCGATAATGTATTTTCAGATAAAATACACTTTTGATAATAATAGATTTTGAAAGATTTGAGTACATTAAGGGGAAATGAACAATCATTGAAAATAATCGACGATGGTCCAACATGAAGCAGAGGAATATGCCATGATAGAGTGTATCTTTCCTGTCATGTATGTACTGAAAATGTTGATCCATAAAAGTGAATTAAGGTAAAGTGAAAATGAAGGAAAGTGCACACTATGGAACAATCCAACGGTAAGCAGAAAAATGGACATGCATTTTAGTAGTAAGATCACAACACTACTTTCTTCCCACCTTCGTGCTTTGTTTTCTTCCGTTTCGTTCATATTCTGAGGTGCCATACGTATGAATGTGTGGTCTCATTTTACTATTTTAACGTGACATCACAAAATCTATGTGTTCTATGCTTTCTTGGGTCCAAACTACGTATTATACACTCTGGGGGCGGATCCCCCATAAAGAATGGTGTGACTATAGGATTTTTAAAAATAGAATTTTTTTTTTCCTTCAGGAACATCCAATAAAATTGAAAGGATACAAGGAATTTTTTTATGTTAGCGACTGAATTTTTAGCGATTGAATGTTTGATCACTAAAATATGAAAATTGATCGCCAATAAGTTTAACAATTGTAATAATGATGGATCATTCAGCCGCTAAATTATAAAATACTACAAAGTTGGTTGTTAATATATTTAACGTATGAAATAGTGATCAATGTATCAGTCGTTAGTGTATAAAATATTAAAAGTCAATCGCTATTTTGGTCGATACTTGTTTAGCCACATTGAAAATGTATTCTTGCATCAGTCTCTGTATACACTTCAAGTATTTATATGTGGAATACAACTTTAAATTTTGTATATATACTGATTTTTTTTACGTATACATATATCATATTAATTATTTAAAAAAAAATTGATTCCCCATTTTAAAAATAAGCTTTTTGGAGAGCTATTTCGATTTGGTCTCCACCCCATCGTGGGATCAATTTTGATGGCATAGTAGTGCTTAAGTGGACAAATTTAATATTTATGTCATTATAAATTAAAAAAATAGCATTTTGTAAAATATTTTAATTAGCAATATAATAATTTTTTTGTAAGGAATATTATTCATTAGATACTTGGATGAATAAAAAAGGAAAGAAAAAAAATAACGCGGTGTGGCTGAAAAGGATCCAACCGTGGTCACACCTTCTTCACACTATATATGTATATATATACCCGTGACACCTCTAGTCAAGTCATCATGTATTCTATTCTATTCTAATTTCTAAGCCCCCAATCAAATCTCAATTCTTCTTTCACTCCTCTCTTCATCAGGTCCCTCTCTCAATTCTCCTTCTTCTCGATTTTCTCTCTTTTTTTTTATTTGTTTATTTAACCTTATTTTATTATTATTTCATTTTTATTTACAATAACTTTGTTCTATTCCCACGTGCCCTCGTGTCGTGGTATGGTATCTATGTTTCTTCTAATTTTGTGTCGGTTCGCATTCTCCGGTTCTTCCTTAAAAACTGCAAATTCAATTCAATGTTTTTTTGTTTTTTATTTTTATTTTTTTTATTACTACTTATATTGAGACCAATCCCACGTCCACTGTTCTGTGCTTAATTCTCATCAATTTTGTGTTTTGATTCATATTTGTGCAGAATGGGAAGTTCTGGAACAAACGACTATGGTGCATACACATACCAAAACCTTGAGAGAGAGCCATATTGGCCAATAGAAAAGCTAAGAATTTCCATTACTGGTGCTGGTGGATTTATTGCCTCCCACATTGCTCGCCGTCTTAAGACCGAGGGGCATTACATTATTGCTTCTGATTGGAAGAAGAATGAGCACATGACTGAGGACATGTTCTGTCATGAGTTCCATCTTGTTGATCTTAGGGTTATGGATAATTGCCTCAAAGTTACTAAGGATGTGGATCATGTTTTCAATCTTGCTGCTGATATGGGTGGGATGGGTTTTATCCAATCCAATCACTCTGTCATTATGTATAATAACACAATGATTAGCTTCAATATGATTGAGGCTGCTCGGATTAATGGTGTTAAGAGGTTCGTTATCTCATATTTATGGCTTGTTTGATTTGAGTTTATTTACTGACATAAACATTTGTAATGCTGTTTGAGAGAGCTTACGGATATGGCTCAACAAATTTCTCTACAACGATTTTAGCTTATTTCAATAAGTTCTATACCTTATAAATAAAACTTATAGATAAGCACTTATGAACACTTAATTAAGTTGTTTATCCAAAAAGGGTTATAGTCATATGAGTTGTCCGAATAGGGTTTTAGTCAAATGAGATAACATTATGGCGTACTTTTATCTATGTAGCTTACCCCACCTAGCGGGATAAAACTTTTTTGTTGTTGTTGTCTTTGAGTTATTGATGTCAATTGTTGTGGTGTCTATTTCAATGGCTTGTTACTTATCTGTGTTAAAAAAATTGTTTTATTTTTTGTAGGTTTTTTTATGCCTCTAGTGCTTGTATCTACCCTGAATTCAAACAGTTGGAAACAAATGTGAGCTTGAAGGAGGCTGATGCCTGGCCTGCTGAGGTTTGTTGTTGGTCTTTGAATTGTTATTTTCGGTTATGCTGGTTATTCACTTGCACACTCGGGTTAGGATGGGTATATTTAATTTTATAATTTTTTCTAGCCACAAGATGCATATGGGCTGGAGAAGCTTGCAACAGAAGAGTTATGCAAGCATTATAACAAAGATTTTGGAATTGAGTGCCGCATTGGGCGGTTCCATAACATATACGGCCCTTTTGGTACATGGAAAGGTATGCTCGTAGCTGAATTTTAAATTTTGCAGATGTCTTATCTAAATCAATAAAGTAACTGTCATTTATGTTTTGTATGCTTTTACATTTAAGAAGTTTGTCGCTTTGTTGTTCGTCATACAGGTGGAAGGGAAAAGGCTCCTGCTGCTTTTTGCCGAAAGACACTTACTTCCACAGATAAATTTGAGATGTGGGGAGATGGATTACAGACACGATCCTTCACCTTCATTGACGAGTGTGTTGAAGGCGTGCTTAGGTATGACTACCCTGATCTCGTGTCTATTGCAGCTAAATGAATTTTTTTTTTTTCCGTAGTTTTTCTTTTTGAAATTTAAATCACATTTGTGCTTTTATGAATGATGATAATGGAGCAGTGTAGAGCATTTGCCATTAATAATTTCTATTCACAATTATAATTGTAAATCTCTATATTTATTCTGAAATTGTTAATTCTATAGATGCTTAAGTAGGCTTCTTTGTGAATTCCAATCATTCAAGATCTGGGCTTTTAAAAAGAAACGTTATTAGCTCAATGAACATTGAATGTTAGCAAGAGAGATTTTAATGCCTCTCACAAAACTTAAGACTTGCCTATGTGGTTGTATACGAAGAAAACTAAATTTGGCGTGAGCTTTCTGTATGTCTGTTTTTAGGTTAGTTCTCATTTCTTGGTAAAACTCAGCATTGTGTTCGTTGTCTACTTTTCCTTTTAGATTGACTAAATCAGACTTCCGGGAGCCAGTGAATATCGGAAGTGACGAAATGGTTAGCATGAATGAGATGGCTGAGATTGTTCTTAGCTTTGAGAACAAAAGCATACCCATCCAACACATTCCTGGTCCAGAGGGTGTTCGTGGCCGCAATTCAGACAATACACTTATCAAAGAGAAACTTGGCTGGGCTCCAACAATGAAGTTGAAGGTATTAATGTTATTAATTGCATAAAAATTCCCTTGTTTTTGCTTTATAGAATTTATTTCGGATTCTAACTTCCGTTAGTTCAGTTTATTGTTGATGTATAAAATGAATTTCCCTTTTATTTTGTCTTATAAACCATACCATATTTGATCAATTGCCCTCAAGAAAAGATTAACGGAATGTGATATACTTCCTGACGTTATATTTTCTTGAGCTGCGTTATCGAAGTCCTCTGTTTTTTCTTCTTTACTTGTTTGAATTTCAATTTTGTTTATATCTTCTTCTATGCAATGTGTGCATATTGATCTTGTCTAAGTCTATGAAGCACCAACACTTTTCCTTCTTAAGGTGTCAATGTGTCAGACACATTTCCAACACTGATTCATGTGTCAAACATTTCTCATCAGTGTCTTATTAAAAATTATTATTTTTACCTTTGACGCGCAACTTCGGCTTGGACACATTGCCGACACTCGAGTTAGGTCTGGTAGATGGAGTACACGAAATATATAGCCCTCTATGTATTTAGTAAGAATGCTAGGAGGTTAGTTAATCTTGGCCGTACAACCACATGATCTGTCAAAACTAACTCCTCCTATGCTCTTAACCTCATCGTAGATAGACCAGTATTGTCGATTAGGGAAAATAACGATTTTTCCAAATACCACTATGCTTATTTGATAACACTTTCTACTGAATCAATCATGTATCGCAGAACAATTTGGTTGTTCAAACACTATAGACACAATGTGTGCACATGCATATTTCGTGTAATATATATTGTTGTCCTTTATTTAGACACTGTCTGTGTTAATGGGTCTGTATTCTGTGCTGTATTCATTGTTTGTGCTTCATTGGTCTCTATGAATGTTATTTTGCGTGTTTTTCTCATAGCATCTCAATTCTGATGTTATAGGATGGGCTGAGAATTACATACTTCTGGATTAAAGAGCAGCTTGAGAAAGAGAAGGCTGGAGGTGTTGATGTAACATCCTATGGATCGTCCAAAGTGGTATCGACTCAAGCCCCTGTTCAACTAGGTTCACTTCGGGCTGCAGATGGCAATGAATGAGGAACTAAAGCATAGCTGTTAGTGTTCACTTAAATGTTTCAAGTGAATGGTTAGGTTTTATATTGCTATTTTGAAGAGAACTTCGGTTATAGTTAATAAGTTATCTTAAGGTTAATTTTGGAAGATGTAATGCGCTTATTTTGTTTTATGTCGCCTGTTTGAGGCAGTACTTGGTGCTTAAGTTCGTGTCACTGCAGTAGAAATTATATAATTCTGTGTTTTATTTTTGAAGTCTGAATGATTGAAACTTTTAGTACAAAGTCGTTTTCTTCCTTTTATGGACTATTTATTGGGATTATCGACAGACAAACAAATAAGGACAGAAAAGGGCCATTTTATTTTATGATGATTGATGCTGGAAAGTTCATAACTAAAGGACAATGGCCTTTTGTTTTTCGCTTTGTCGTTGTCGTTCTTTTTAAGAAAGCTCCAAACTTGAGAATGGTATGAACACAACTACACAAGTGGTCCATATTTTTAGATGTTTTAGTGGGACGTGGCTGATTTATGAGGGTGAACGTTAGCCGAAGCAAATGTTGGACCACTAGTATTTACACCCGTGCGCGTTGCACGGGGAGAAAATTAATTATAGATACACATAATTTTATGCATATAATTTATTATATACAAAATACAATTAATACTAAATAAGACAAATTGTTTATTAATGAAAACAACAACAAAACTTTTTAATTCATATTATATTTATACCATATGATATATCTTACAGCTCCCCATGTTTTTTGAGTGTAGATTGAGAAATTATTTACTAATTTAGTGTTTTCAAGTCCTCTTAATTTTTTAAGAGATAATTGTTCACTTAAGGATATATGCTCTTGACTCCATTTAACCACATGTGTTATCTACTTGTTTGGAATTTGCAAATCCTCCAATATTTTTAGAAGATAGCCTTAACTTAAAAATATATCTTCTTACACCCCGTTTAACCATGCATAATATCTTTATAAAATCCACAACTATGTAATCTAATAGCATAACATTCCAAACCCATTATATACCAATCAAGTCAAATCTTAAATTGTATTCCTAAAAAGAGATAGAATGCAAAAATTTATTATTATTATTACAAGGGTGTTGCTAACCGGTGCCCCTGGGGCACCGGTTAAAGAGCAATAAATGATCAGATTTCACTTATTTTACTTTAATTAAAGTGATAAATATGGTAACTAATTAAAATAAAAAAAGATGTATTTAATAGTCCGTCAAATTTCCTTTTCCATTTTATATTTACATTTCTATATCCTTTTCATTTCTTAACAATTTTTTTTCTTCCTGTGGATTTTACTCGAACCAATTTTTCTTTCCGTAAATTTTTTGTGAATCATTTTTTTTTCAAACCAATTCACGGAAGTCTATGCATAATTAGCAACATTTTCAATCTAAAATAAATTTACAATTCCAAAGATAAAACACAACCAATTAAAATATCAAATACAACCTCTCAAAAAAAAATATCAAATGCAAAATCATCAAATGTGTAAAAATTACAAAATATTCTTCAAAACAAAATTGGATTTCATGCTTGTATCACAAAATAGGAAATTTGATAGAGTATTAAATACACATATTTCTTCTTTTAATTAATTGTCTTATTTATCATTTTAATTAAAGTAAAATAAGTGGAATTTGTTCATTTAATGCTCCTTAACCAGTGCCCCGGGGGCACTGGATAGCATTACCCATTTCAAAATTAATATATCTTTCTAGATACAATTAATATTTTAAAAGAAGGTAATCATTGTGTTGTTAATTAAGCTAGCTACTCTAGGTTTATTCTTGCAAAGTTTTACTTCGTCGTATGATACACCAAAAATCATTATGGAAGATCTTACTAAGAATAAGCTTGGTCTTCCTTACTTTAGTGTAGTCTCCACTATCAACTCTCATTAACAGAAGCTTTCTGCTGATGTGGTAAGTACAAAGATCGTGGGAACACTATTCAATGAAAATGTGTACAAAAAATATATAAAACTAAATAAGTTTTGATCAATCTCAAAAACAATAACAAAAAGCACAAATTATCACATTAGTTACATGAGTAATATCCCCAATTTTCGCCCTCAAAACTAATTAACTATATTATTAACTAAATTATAGTATTTTCGTTTGTGATGACAAGCGTTTTTTTATTTATTGAAAGGGTGATGACAAAAGTTGTTTTCATATATATTTTTGTACCTCTATCCATGCACATTTAATATTAACAAAAAAAATGCACATTTAAATATTTGTTAAAATATCTTTCAAAAAAATATTGGAATTAGAATAAAAATCAAGCAATAGATGATTATCCTATTTTTACCACATCAATTTGGTTAGTTAAAGCAAACATATTGTTTTGGTAAATGCGAAAAGTGCAAAGACTTATATAGTATATCATATTAATAATATAAGAAAAGGGAAATAAATACAAAAAAGAATTGAGGAAACTAGGTCAAACTCAATCAAAAGAAAAAAGAAAGGAAAAGAAAAGAAAAACTAGCAAAAAATAAACTTTGCATGGTAAACCAAACTATTGCTAGAAACTCAATCTCAATAAAAGGAGAAATTAATAGAACACCAATCTAAAGCATGAAATCAAAGTTCATGACCAGATTAAGATACATGTAAAAGTCCAACGCAATGTGCATTCTCAGCCTGGCTTGCCTCCTAAGAACCACATGAAATACCACATTTCCTTTGTGTTTGTGTTCTATGTAACTTTAATTAGTCACATAAAGTTGATGTTATCATCCTGGTTTAGTCTTGTTTTCCTGAGTCATACTAGCATACCATTATCTGTATCAGCAGAATAAGGAATATCATGAGTTTGAGGTTCAAGAGTCTTCATATTATAACTAATATCCTTATCAAACTCAACCTCATTAGTAGAATGTTCCAATACTAAACCAGGAACATTCTTATATTCTGCTAATGAGGTTGAGTTTGATAAGTGGATTCGATGTTGAAATATCATCCATACTAACAAAACTCAAATAATAGGGTTCCTGACTAGTAGAAACTTCGTTGGTAGAAACTTTCTGCTAATGAGGATATTTCAACATCGAATAACATGTTTATGTTAGTATGGATGAAAAAAAATTGGTAGAGTTTTGATCGAATAACAAAACTCAAATATCCTTTGTTGGTATATATTTGGATATTCGATGTTTATACCAACAAAGTTTCTACTAGTCAGGAACATTCTGCTAATGAGGTTGAGTTTGATCATAGGATATTCGATTTTTTATCATCCATACTAACATAAACATGTTATTCGATGTTGAAACTCAGAATGTTCCTGACTGGTAGAAACTTTGTTGGTATAAACATCGAATATCGAATAAATTTGTTCCTGACTAGTAGAATGTCACAAAACTCAAATAACATCGAATATCCAAATATATATCATATAAATAAAAAATTGATCAACATGTTTATGTTAGTATGGATGATCGAAGGATTGATATTTCACCATACTAATGTCGGTCAGGAAGCTCAAACAACATCAAACATTCAAATATACAAAAATATGATGCCAAATTATTTATTTATTTTAAATTATTATTATTATTTGATCTTACTAATATACAAAATCCATACGATTCATAATCATATAAAACAATAATCAAAATAAAACATACTCATGTTTAAGAGTATAACCTATATCCATCGATACAAAGATTAGAAGTTTAATAAGAATGAAATTGTTTATACATATCTATAAGGCACTGGTTTCAATTGATGGAATTGTAACATCATAGTTGATAATCATAGATACAAACTTTAACATTTATTTACTTATAAAAAAATAAATTAAGAAGAATTGTATTACTCGGTTTGTAAGCTCGTGTTGATAACGTGTTATAAAACTAAAGAAATGGGAAGAGGAAATAGAGAGAAGTGGACAAGGAGAGAGAAAGAGAGAAGAGAGACGATTCTTTTATTCTCTTGTGTTGTCAATTTGGTTACATGTGAACTCTATTTATAAAGAAATACAATGACTTAAGGAACGAGCACCAATGACTTGGAAAATAACACAATAGTATGCATAAGCTAATAATATGACCCAATAACTCAATTGATATATGGACATTCACTTATAATATTCATAACAACAATGATAACAATAATTTTGACATTTTAGCATATAATTTGATTTGTATGCACTAATTAAACGACATAACAACATACTATTGAATTCTGTGTTAAAAAATTACATTATTAAACCCCGATATATAAATCCCTTTCAACAAAATATTAATATATAAATTAATTCACCTAAAAAAAATTAATATATAAAATTCTGTAAATAATAATCTTTGGGCACTATTTAAAAAATTAAAATTTACAAAAACTGCAATAAATTAAACAGTACAAAGTCATGGTTGACTAATAAAGTTATTTATACTAAAAAAAATTAACTAGAAAATATTACTTTTATTTTTGGTGTCCGGAGTTCGAATCCAAAATCTTACATATATTATACATTGTCCCACCAACTGAGTTAAGCTCACGATGACAAATATTACAGTAACAACAAATAAAATTAATACCCCTAACAAAACAAATAAACGTAATAATAACTAACTATCTTCTTCTTCTTTTTTTAATAATAAATAACTACCTAATATGATTTTGTCAAAAAAAAACTAACTACCTAATATGATTTAAATTTCCTCGAAAAATAATTTGATTTTAATTTACTAAAAAAAATGATTTTAAGTAAAAGCATTCAATATTACCTTTTTTTTATAAAAATATTACCTTAATTAATAGTAATAAATTTGGTCAACATTTCACCATTGAAAAAATATCTCTTTCAATAGGTGCATGAATTTTTTTTTTGGTTATAATAGGTGCATAAATAGATAATATAATTCAATATCAGTATATCACTTACTCTTGTAACCAAAAAAAAAAGTATATCACTTACTCTATTGTGCAACCATGATGATTTCAACCACCAAAATTGTGCTATCATTTTCTATGTTATTAGCTATTCTATTTGCTTTGCAGGTTAAGGATGGTGAAAGCGTTGATAATTTTTTCGACAAGCCAACGGTAACCGTTTTCATTGACAACAACATAAGTGATTTTCAACTTGGTGTTAACTGTGAAGACAGTCACAATAAAATTGGGTTTAGATCATTAAAGTTTGGAGAAATTTACCAATTCAGTTTAAAGCCTAACTTTGCAGAAACAACCTTATACCATTGTCGATTTATATGGGGTACAGTATTTCATCACTTTGACATTTATATTGAACACCGAGATAAGGATGATTGCAAACACGAATGTCATTGGAAAATAAATAAATCAGGACCATGTAAGGAAAAGACGGACTCCGAGGAATGCTTTCCTTGGAATCCTGAAGTTGGTGAAGAGAATAATGCTCTTAATGCGTAAAAATAATGAAATTGATTTTCATTATATTTATGTCAGTTGAAGAATAAAAATAGTGAAATATTATATTTTACGATGTGCTATATTCCCCCTTTACCATTAAAATAGTGACTTTGATTTTCCTTTCTTTTTAAGAGTTTCTTTTCGTTTCTTAAAAAGGTATAATTCATTTTTGGTTTGTGATCAAAGAAGTATTAAGACATTGGACTTAGCTATTTTGTTAGAATATCGTAAAACTAAGTGTGCAATTGTAGACTCAGGACATGGTTACAAAGTAGCAAAACCAATTTTATTGTCGTTAATTGTGAACCAACTTTTGCCAACTGCAACTCCTCAATTTACACATCCTAACTATAGTTGTTATTGTTAAGTAGAAATTTCACAATCAATGTCGTGATGAACTTATAAATGTTACTGTGAAATGGCAATTTAGTAAAATAAGAAAATAACTTTCTTAACACAACTCTCTCATACAAGAACAACTCTGCATTAGAATTAGGTCCAAAAAAAATCAGAAGCAGAAAGTTCAAATTGCTTGAAAAAAATCATAATCGTCTGTAAACTTGAGATTTATTCTTAAACATTCGAAAATTATCACAAGTACGCACGAGCATTCACTATGTATAGACAGAGATAATGATAATAATGCTCTTGATATTTTGTAATTGGACACACACTAATATAAGATTACTGCTCTTCTTCCAGCACAAAACGATCGCACCCTGCAGTCATGCTCAAAATGCCCCTGCGCTAGTTAAGTAGCGCAAGTGTTAATCGTTGCGCCACTTAACTAACACTGTGTGAGTTAACTTGTGCTGCGCTAGTTAAGTGGCGCTACGTGCTGTCTTAAAGAAGACAGAACACTTCATTTCCTCATTTCTCATCTAAAATCTCAAAAAATCTCAAAAATCTCTCTCAAATCACCAAAACCCAAAATTCTTTCAAGTTCAAATCAAACAACACTCCAATAACAAGTAAGTTTTCATAATCAAACACCATTAAACTTTTATGTTTATATGTTAAATTTTTCTCTTAAATTAGAAATTTTTTAGATCTAGGGTTTGTTTAAATTTTGGTTTTTTTGGCAAGAAATCATACAATGTGTACATGAAAATGACTTGTGTTGGTTAAAAGTTTAGATGTTTGCATGTTTATGTTGTAGTTCTTTTTTTAGATTTAGGGTTGGTTTAAATTTTGATTTTCCTGCAAGAAATGATACAATGTTACATGTAAATGACTTATGTTGCTTAATTGTGGTTAGATGTTTGCATGTTAATGTTGTAATTTTGAGTTTTAGGGTTTATGTATAATTTGCACTCCAAATGTTTGATGAAATGTTTGAATGAGTTTTTCATTGATTGTTTTTAATTTCTTACTGTGTAGATTTGAAGCAATGGCGGAGTGGATCAACGTTCATGCACAATTCAACGGCGGAGAACCTCAGAGGTTGAAGGTTCGGTGCCTTGTGTAACGTTAAGAGGTCACAAGGATCAACTGAATGAATTCAACCAAGGAGTGAACCCCAGAGACACAAAGAGGGTGGAATACGTTCGGTATAAACGTCCAACGCTCGATGAGGGGAGAGTATCATTTACTTGGGTGGAATTAACGAACGACGAAAACGTGAAGAACATGTTTTGGGAGCACAACATGTTCCAGTGGATCGATATGCGGGTAATGTTACTGAGATCAACTAAAGATATAATCAAAAGTTTGATTCCGCCAGAAGATCGTGATTAGGTAGGGAAATGCACCTTCCAACTACAACAATTGTCTTCCTTTGAATGAGGTAATTCAAACTTGCCAAACGACAGTTAACAAGCATTCACCCAGAAGATTAAATTCTTGTTACACTGGTTTAAATGAAGGTATGAAGTGTCAAGGAATGCACCTCATTCTTTTGACACTTGAATACCGTCATTTAAACAAAGTCTAACAAGAATTTAATCTTTTGAATGAAACAATAAAACTTCTGGGTGAATGTTTGATAGTTGTTGTTTGTCAAGTTTGAATTTACCTCATCTAAAGGTAAGATAATTGTTGTAGTTGGAAGGTGTCTTCCTACTACAACAATTGTCTTCCTCTGGATGGGGTAATTCAAACTTGTTAAACGGCAGGACTCCGATATTCGACCGACATTTCTATTGTTCTATTCAAAAGATTAAATTCTTGTTAGGCTGCTTTAAATGAAGGTATTGAAGTGTTAAAGAATGGACCTTATTCTTTTGCACTTGAATACCGTCATTTAAACAAAGCCTAACAAGAATTTAATCTTTTGAATGGAACAATAGAAATGTCGGTCAAATATCAGAGTCCTGCTATTTAGCGAGTTTGAATTTACCCCATTCAGAGGTAAGCTAATTGTTGTAGTTGGAAGGTACATTTCCGAATGTAATGCAATGTAATGACTCGTCTATATAATGTAATGTAACTTTTATTTGAATTTATTCAATACGCAACTTTATTCGAATTCACCCTGAGTTTAATTAGACATTTTTTCGATTTTTTGTAATATGTAACTTTATTTGAATTTATTCAATACGCAATTTTGATTCGAATTCACGCTGAATTTATTCTAATTCATTTATTTACTTTATTCAATACGTTGTAACATAGGTTATATCTACCATAAATATAGTCAAAAAAACGTGAAAAAACTTAACAAAAACGTGCAAAATCGTGTGTTCTTCAGCTCTGACCACTGGCCAAGGTGTGTGAGTTAACTCGCGCACATGTCAGTGGTGTGTGACTTAACTCACGCAAGGGCATTAATGTCTTTTCAGTTGGGTGCGAGCGTTTTGTGCAGGGCGAAGCAGCTCAACCAAACCGGACCTCTAAAAGTTATGAGCCTCAAAAATAATAATTAAGTCTAATATCCACACCCCACTTAAATAAAAATATATATATGTCATTTCTTTTTCTTTTTTCGGTACACGTTTGAGTGTTTTTTAGACTCTAATTCTCTTTTCTAGACATAAATCTGATGCTATCAAACCACCCCAATTTGTATAATTAGTCAATTTAAAAAGTTATTTCATTAAAAGAATCATAACAATCTTTTTTTTTTCCTATACCATTCAAGTATATGGGAAAAAAACCTAGTGTCTGTGATTTTTCTAATTCGTTGAATTAAATATGCTTCTAAAATTGCATATCTGTCATTTTGGACAATTTGTTTGATGTTATAAACTTTTCACAATGGTGTTTTGGCTGTTTTCAATTCTGTTTTGTCTGTTTTTATTTTGAGTTTGCGGACCAGCAAGTTTTTGTTTAAGAGATATGCCAGATTTTGTATTGATTGATATGTATGCACTTGATTATCTAAGTGACTTTCCCTTTATTTTTAATGAAATGAAATTTCTTTTTTGTGTCCCATTATTGTGTACAAGTATCCTTTACGATATATAATTCCTCTGCCGTAGTGTTTAAGGAGGTAGTGTTTGGGCTACTTTGGGTCGGTTGTGGCTGCTGCTACTGTCGGCAGCTGCTGATGTTACTTGCTGGTGCCGTGCCTGTTTGAGGAGTAGCTGAGTTTTGAATGCTGTTTTGGACGGAAAATACTTGAGTGACATTGTGGTAGGTGACATTGGCCAACCACAATGTTACACATATACAAAAAAACAAAAAAATATTATGAAAGAGAAAGAAGAAAGACACTTGTGACATTGTGGTTGGTCAATGTCACCAACCACAATGTTCGGGCTTGCAGCTGTAGTTGTTATGTTGGCTTCATGTTTATTTCTTTTTCTGTTTGCTATCTTGCCTTTATCAAAACCAGCTAACATAACTATTAGTTTTTTATTACTATACTTTTCAAACTATCCACTGTTCATGTATCAAGAATCTTTGATGAATGTTGTGGTTGAACTTCAACCTGTTTTGTTTTTTCATTTGGGAATGCTCAATTTTTATGGCTATTGATGAAAGTGTTTTCTTTGCATGGTTTGAGTGAATTCTGTACGAATTTTAACTTAATTTTATGGTTTGAGTGAATTCTAGATGAATTTAACTTAATTTTATCAATGTGAAATTATGATTAAAAGGTTTTATTATATATCATTCTTGAAAACTTACTAATGCTTGAGATTAAAATAATGTACATTCACCAAATGTTTCATATAATCCCATATTATGAATGTTTATGGTATATAACAATGAGATGTCATCGGATGTATAGGACATTCCAAGGCTTGAGTTTTTTCATGACGTAGCTTTCCTAAATGCTCAAAGAACAGATAGTACACTTTTAAATTATTTTGCAGAATTATATATTAGCTGTCATTTTATTTTTTTTTTGAATCAGTTGTAGTTGAATACTATAACTATGAAAGTTTATGATGCTATAAAGCTGGTATAAAGTTGAGATTAAATGTATGAACTAGAACATCGGTTATATTGTTAAGGAATATCGATCAAAACTTTAGATTATGCAATGAAACAAGACTAATTATATCAAGGATGGGAAAGTATGTGCTTGAAGGAAATGCTATATTGGAAATTAATATCATCGACAAAGTATTTATACCCAAGTTATCTCTTATGTCTTTTGACACAATAATTCATTTCAAATTTCAGCGACGACAATCGCTGAAACATGGCGGGATATATCTTCCAACATCCTTGTTTTCACATAATTAGTTGTATGTTGCAGTATTGAGAGTTACTTCAAAGGAAGGGTTGAAGATATTGATAACCAATGAAGACTAAAAAGATACGAATGTGACTAAAAAGATATTGTAAGGTTCTAAAAAATTATGACTGCTATTATATTGATATCATTATTTTGAATCAAATTTCATTATATGACTTATTTTATCTGAAATTTGTATTACGACACAAATTACTGGTGTATATTATAGCCAATCAGACCGCGCGGTAGCATTGGGGAGAAGGTATATATACAAAGATTGTCGCTGACACCGCCTGATACAAGAATTCCCTTTAGATTTAAGCGTAGGCAGTTTCCTATAACTGTATGTTTTGCAATGACTATAAACAAAAGTCAAGGGCAATCACTTTAGCAAGTTGGCATCTATCTTCCACAACCTGTGTTTTCGCGTGGTCAGCTATACGTTACAATATCACGCGTTACATCAATAGATGGTCTGAAGATATTATTAATTGATGTCAAATGTAGTATATAAAGAGATAAAAAGATATTCCAAAATGTGTGAACATCTATCCTGTTTCCTTAAAGATATTTTATGCTGAATAGTTTTATTTTCTATGTAATGCATCATATTGCAATATAACATCTTCTCCATTATTTATGACCCGTGCGGTAGCACAGGTAGATGATCTAGTTTGTTTTGAAATTTTGGAATCAGATGCTAAATTATGATATCACGAATGTTGATATCTCGTTGTGTACCTCCACTTCCACTTGTTCTCTTATCTCTTTGACCGGGTAAGCTACTGCGTGCATCCTCGTATGACTTGGTATTTACCCGGTCTATGAGCTATATATCTCGGTAATGGGCCTATGAATAACATAGGGAAAGAGAAAATAAGTGAATAAAACATATGTCGGTCCACATCCCACCAAGCATGAAGCTTGTAAGGGTTCCACTTGATAATGATGGCGACAATTTGACATTTTCAATCTTTAAATTAGACACACGGCAGTTTTTTTGTTGTTGTTAGCAATGCGTCTGATCATATGGTGCATATGGAGAAGGTTATCAAACTTCTTTTGTTGGGTCAATTATACCTCAAACAAGAGAAATGTGGTTTAGACTTGCAACAAATCGAGTGTTTGGGACACATTGTGCACGACGGCACCTTTTTGCAGGACTCTACCAAGATTCAAGCCACTGTTGATTGGACAACACAAACCTTTATTAAGACTCTGAAAGGTTTTTTTGGGTCTCACTAGATTCAATAGCAAATTTGTCAAAGGTTATGTTTCAATTACAACGACACTTATTGCTCGTCAACATTAAGTCAAAGCAGTTAATTAGTTTTTGTTTTTGTTTACATAAAGTAGTTTAAGAAGACAACAAGGATTGAGATTGTGTACACTTCTTCAAATATTGAAATAGGATTGAAAAGCCATAAAAACTATTTCATTTTATTATTTGAAAGTTATTTTTGACCTATTTTCTTTACTTTTGATTAGATCATCATTTTCTCACTCTAAATTTTCTTTACAAAAAAAAAAGTCGACCTTAAAAAGGAGGTTGAAAGTACATGAGAATGAAAGAGAAATAAAAGTTGAAACGTGTACAAAGGAAATCTAAAGAGACCTAGCTACCATACCACCAAGATTCATGTGAATCCCGTTACATCAATTAGTTAAAGTCATTGACAACATCATGTAAATTTTCCACGTTACATTTTTTCTTTTTCTACATTAAGCTTCATTCTCTCAAAATATGACAGTGCACTCCTAACAGTTGCTCCAATTTGCTTTAAACGATTCTCTTGTTGAACACTTAAATTAAAGCCGTGTTTGACTATATTTGTAAATTGAAACAAATGAAGTTATGTATACGTCACATTAACGGTGCCGTTTACGGTAGGAGACGTGAATAGGTCTCCTACAATAGAAGACTATATAAAATGCTGTTTTTGTTTTTTTTTTGTTACCAAAGTGACATGTGTTTGTAGGTTGTGGTACATTGGTAACGTATTATTGGAGATAAATTCTATTTAAGTTATTTATTTAATTGTTGGGCAATCTTGGAATTTCCTCCTGAATAAAAAATTATTTTCCCAGTAACATCTGTAACGATTGCAGCATCGTTGTTATTCCTTGAACGTCATTAATATAATGACTGCAATTTTTTTTTTGAAATATAATGACTTCATATAATGAGGTAGTTGAAAATATATTTACGATTTTACTATGGATTGAATATTATGAGTTTATTTTTTAAATAATTGAATATTATTAGTTGAATGGTCAATAGAGAAAAAGAATTAAATAAGTTTTTAGTCTCGATAAATATACTGAATGAAAAACAATTTGACATGTTAATGGCTCAATAAAAGAAATATCAACACCCAATTTTAACCTCTATTAAATTAAAATTTGTGTAATTATGCTTAAACATTTTAATGTTTGAACACTTTTTTACAGAGATGTTAGGAGCATTAAAAGGAACTATTTTATAAAAAAAATAAAAACAATTTAACATGCAATGAATTAAATTAGAATATTTCTAAATAACAAAGTTTTAAGATTAAAGTAATACAAATTTGGAAATATTCTCATAGACAAGAAGTTAGTTTTTGAAAGACTCTCATAGAACGGATTTTAGTCTTTTGAAAGATTCTTATAGATAATATATTAGTCTTTGGACGATTCTCATATACAAGAAGTTAGTCGTCGGATGATTCTCATAGAACGGATGTTAGCCTTTCGAAAGATTTTTATAGAAAATATATTAGTTTTTGGAAGATTCTCATATACATGAAGTTAGTCGTCGGATGATTCTCATAGAACGGATGTTAATCTTTTGAAAGACTCTTATAGATAGGAAGTTAGTCTTTGGAAGATTCTCATAGAACGGGTGTTAGTCTTTTGAAAGATTATTATAGATAGGAAGTTAGTCTTTGAAAGATTCTCATAGATAGTGTGTTAGTCTTTTGAAATATTCTTATAGATAAGAAGTTAGTCTTAAGAAGATTCTCATAGATAAAAAGTTAGTCTTTGGAAGATTCTCATAGAACGTGTGTTACTCTTTTGAAAGATACTTATAGATAAGAAATTAGTGTTTGGAAGGTTCACATAGAACAGATGTTAGTCTTTTGAAAAATTCTTATAGATAAGAAATTAGTGTTTGGAGTATTCTCGTAGAACAGATGTTAGTCTTTTGAAAGATTCCTATAGATAAAAAAATTAGTGTTTGGAAGATTCTCATAGAACATATTTGAGTCTTTTGAAAGATTCTTATACATAAGAAGTTAGTCTTTGGACGATTCTCATATACAGGAAGTTAGTCTTTGGATGGTTATCATAGAATAGATGTTAGTCTTTTGAAAGACTCTTATAAATAAGAAGCTGGTCTTTGGAAGATTCTCATAGAACGGATGTTAGTCTTTTGAAAGATTATTATAGATAAGAAGTTAGTCTTTGGACGATTCTCATAGACAAAAAGTCAGACTTCAGATGATTCTCATAGAACAGATGTTAGTCTTTTGAAAGACTCTTATAGATAAGAAGTTAGTCTTTGGAAGATTCTCATAGAACGGATGTTAGTCTTTTGAAAGATTGTTATATATAAGAAATTAGTGTTTGGACTATTCTCATAGAACGGATGTTAGTGTTTTGAAAGATTTTTATAGATAAAAAATTAGTGTTTGGAAGATTCTCATAGAACGGATTTTAGAATATTACAAACATCTCACCAAATATTACAAATATTCTGACTTACATTGAAAATTTTGATCGCCGAAATTTTAAATGATACTTCGTTCTTAGTCCAAATAGGTCATATTCAACAGTCAGATTGATTATATTTGATAGCGTTAGTCGGTTAGGCTCGTTTTGATTGTCGAAGGAATGTCCTTCCATGTTGATTAGGTTTTTTAGGGGATGATTTTTCGGACTGACTTATACCAAAGATTCCGATCATCAAAATTTCAGTTCCTACTTCGTTGTTAGTTCAATTAGGTTTCATTCAACGGTCAGATTGATTATATTTGATACCATCATTTTAATCCATCAATAAGTACCTATTTTTTTTCATACATTTTCTCTTCCGATAAATTTAATGTGTTATATTTCTCCAATAACAAACAATTGTTAGTTTCCTTCTTTTTCTTTTTTGAGAGTTTAGTTACTTTCTTTTTCTTACTAACATTGTCGTAGATAAGAATCGTAGTTCTTAAGAAGATTCCCATAGAATGGAAGACAGTCTTAGTAAGATTATCAAAGAAAAGAATCTAAGTTCTTAAAAAGATTCTCACAAAACGGAAGTTAGTCTTACCAGGATTGTCTTAGATAAGAATCTTAGTTCTTACGAAGATTTTCATAAAATGGAAGACATACTTAGTAAGATTATCAACGATAAAAATCTTAGTTCCTAAGAAGATTCTCATAGAACGAAAGTCAGTCTTAGTAAGATTATCAAACAATCCCTTCAGAAACTCACCCAAGTGACAAACGACATCAAGCAAAATTATTCCCACTATTGCATATGACTTAATTGAACTAAGAATGAACCAATAACACGGATTTCACCATTCAAAATCTTAGAGATAAGTTGATCCAACAAACTATCCCTTCAGAAATCTAGTCAACATGGAATTACATTTGCTTGTCGACTGAAACTTAGCTACACGACAAACGATAACAAACAAAATCGCTCCAACCGTTGGATGTAACCTAATTGAACTTAGAATGAACCAAAAACTTGAATTTTAGTAAAGAGAGTGTTTGTCGCATTGACTTATAACGAAAATTTTGATCGTCGAAATTTGAGTTCGTACTTCATCCTTAGCCCACTTAGGTATTATTCAATATTCGAATTTATTATATAGAAGATAAAGTCTTAGTTGGAAACAATTCCAAATCAAAAAAGTCGGGCGCGCAAAAATGATAAAATTTAAAAGAGAAAATAACATAGTCACATCACTAAATATCATTTCTTTTTAAAATTTTATCTTTCATGTATGTATGTCAAAATACATTTTATTTAGGCTTGTGAGTGTCTTTGTAAGATTTGCTATATATAAAAACCCATAATAAAATGAAGGAAAATGCTAATTACTACCCTCAAGAAACTTGTTAAGAAATCTAAAGAAGAAATTTTGTCTTGAGAATGTTGCATTCAATTTATTGAAACTTCAAAAAGTAATTTTTTTCTACATAAAACTTATCAATTTTTTCTATTCTTGAATCCTTAACAAGTGTTATTATGAATTAAATTATTTATTATTTGATCACTATTCAAAACTATGTTAACAAATAAATAGAATCAAAATCCTATAAAAGCAAATGGCTATTTGAGGTATGGTTGGTTATGTGTGTTTGCAGTTGTGTTACAGGTTGCAGGTTCGTATCTTGTATCTACAAAGTCTGTTTTGTTTTCGCCAATTTTAATTTTTTTTAATAGTCTTCTTCTTCGCCCGTCTGCTTTAAAACGGATTTTTTCGACCTGAAATACGATCTGATTGGATCTCACACGATACACAATGATTTTTAACGATTTTTACGTACTTTTGATCAAATTTCAAAGGATTGATCAATGGGTTGAAATTTTTTCAAGTCTAATCTCATGCCGATGACTTTCACCATTTCCAAGGTACAAATCAATGCAATCAGCATGAAAATAATGCTTACAACAACTTAGTTGTTGGACCGTCGATGAACACCAACTACCAAACAGGACAATCCGCTTTCACATGAGCTCCTGGGAACAATATGCAAAAGAAATGCTTGTTGGGAGTTTCATCTTGCTGAGATTTACGTACAATTTTTCCAACAATGTCAAAAATATCATTTCTTAAATGTGATATTAAATTCAATTGCATTTTTATAATTAAAATACTATCAAGTCACAAAACCTACATATCTCAACCATTAAAAAGCTTTTAAACACATCTAATGGTAGACACTCATTTTACAAAAAAACAAAAAAAAATAATTCAAGTCTCCTACGGTAGGAGACCTAAAGAGGTCACCTACCGTAGCCTTTGCCCACATTAACTTCTATAATTAGTTGGTGTAAAATGAAAATAGGTCAGTGTAAATTTCAAGTCTATCACAATATTTTCTGTTTAATATAATGTTAATCAATTAAATACATAATCAAGGTTCAAATTTAATGTTTATAATGAGTTATTAAACAAAATAACGCATTTTAGAGTTACTCTTGTTGTTGTAAAAAAAAAGAGTTACTCTTGTTGTAACTTGATTCCTCTTGTTTAATTTGTAATGTTTTGATGCCTTACTCAAAGAATTTGATTTGGATGGATTGATAGTGTAAGAAAGTGTTACATATAGATGCATGATAATTTGTCATTTCATATAATGAACTTAAAAACATATTATTTGTGTAATATTATATAACAACAATTCATTAGATGATATATTGATAATAAAATTATTAGCTAGCTAAAGTAGCCTACCTTAGTTTCTAGCTGAAGTAATTTCTACATAGATTAAGTTTTCATCGTGTTTTTTTTCATGATTTTTATGTCAAGATCAACTTCAACCTATAATAAAATTAATCAATAACTTTGACGTCAACTTTAAACATCTAAAGACATGAATATTTCAACAAGTGATTCAATCATATTTTTTGTATGAGGTTTAGTATGCACTAAATTTGCTAGGCAAAGCAACATTAGAAATAAAATAATATATCATGAAGTGAAAGCATTTAATTTTCCCTTTATGATATATATTATTTTAACCCCTATATATAATACATATAAATAGATTGGATGTTTCAACATGTATCAATTAATCTAATGTGCAAATATATATGATGACTTCAACCACCAAAACTATGACATCGATTTCTATGTTACTAACTATTCTTGTGGCTTTGCAGTTAAAGGATGGTCAAAGCACTCATGGGATCATAAAGCACAGAGTAACTGTTTATATTACTAACAACATAACTGATCTTCAGCTTGGTGTTCACTGCAAAGATAAAAAGCATGATATTGGTTTTCAAAAACTAAATTTTGGAGAAACTTACTCCTTTAGTTTTAAGCCTAAGCCCTTTTTGCTCTTTACAAAGGGAAATGATAGATACAGTGACAAAATTCATCAAGAAAATTTTAAGACAGTGTATTTACTAATACTTTTCCTTAATTACATATCATTACCTCCCATGATTTCCGCTAAATAACAAATTTAATTGGTTGAGACCTTTTCTTGATAAATTCTTGATAAAAACTCTCTAGATAAATAGCAATGCTCTTTTACAAAATACCTTATACTTTTGTGAATTTTCATGGATTAATGAATTTCATTACTTTGACATTTATGTTGAAACACGAGATAAGGATAATCAGGACCATGTAAGATAAAGGGGGATTCTGAAGAATACTATCTTTGGAATCCTGAAGTTGTTATAGAAGCAAAGCAATTTAGGGAAGAGAATAATACTCATAATATGTAACTTGATTGATATATTCTCCATTAAAATTATGTAGAGTGAAGAATAAAGACTGAAAAAAAAAATATAGATTATAACTTTTTCTATATTTCCCCTCCCCATTATAAATTGTGAGTTTGATCTTTCTCCTTTAAATTTTCTTTCTAAAAGAAAAGTCACCTTATGAGAAGATTAAGAAATAATTTCATTAGGAAGGGGGAAAGTACATGAGAAAAGGAAAAAATTTGAAAACATATATGTACTACAAGGAAATCCAAACACACCTAGGCAACTAGCTACCATACCACCAAGATTCATGTGAGTCCCATTAGGCCATTACATATGAAACACAAATTGTTGCATGAGCTAATAATTAATTAAAGTCATTGACGACATCATGTAACTTTCTTTCTAATACTTGAGAACAAATCTGCCCCATTGTGTGGTAGAAAGAAAGTAGGTCAGATAATTGCTCCACCGACATTTTCCCCATTACATTTTTTGTCATTTTTTCACTTTGCTTCATATATGACCCTGCATTCCTAACAGTTGCTCCAATTTGCTTTAACCGATTCTCTTGTTGAACACTTAAAGCCGTGTTTGACTGCATGTGTAAATTGAAACAAATGAAGTTATATATACGCCACATTAATTTCTATATATAGATTGATTGTGCAAAATCAAAAAAAATATCATAAAATTGTGCAAAATCAAAATATGTCGTGTAAAACTCTAAACCTCATGTCCATCACAATATTTTTGTTTACCATATGAATCGGATCTTTGATCTCCTTATCACTTCACTCTCTAACTCATTCACCCTAGCCACCAAATCATCCTTGTATTTCCGTCTATCATAATACTTTCTAAATTGCTGAGCAATTAGATAATTAATCAAGGTCCAAATTAAATAACCGATTTGCAACATCGTCAATTTTTATAATTCTACAACCGAAATTGAGATTATATCAACTTGCAATTCTCTTTAGGAAAAAACTTAGGTACAATTCTTTAGGTGCTTTTCATATGGTTTTTAACTAAATTCACCATGATTTCCTTAAATCCATAATTCCCTCAAAGTTTGTTATCTCCCAAAAAGTTGTATTTTTAGTTAAGAACCATACGAAAAACACCTAAGGAATTGTACCTAAGTTTGTCCTTCTTTTTAATGTCAAAGATCGTTAATGCGACTATTTCCGCGATTGTGATTAAAACTCTTAACAATTGTGTATAATTTGTTACCTGCAAAAATTCGGCTCCTGCTTCAAGCTCCCACTCTTTAGAAGAACATTTCCCACGGCCGGTGGAGTATAGGTTTTTTGCAACCGAAAAGCTACGCATTATAATCCTCCTTTTGTTCTTGATTTCCTTGTTTAGTTTCATAGGTTTTGGCACTGATGTCAAAGTATTCAGCCTTTTCTGATAAGCAATCACTGCCTTCACAAACTCCTACACATTTAATTTTCACAAAATCAAATTTCAAAATTTTATCTCAATAAGGTCCAATGTACTATGTATGTATAACACTATGTTAATAATAAGCAAGGTTCTAAATTGCAGTTGCTTTGAGACCTAAAAAAAAAATTATAATACATCTGCAATTACAACCATAGACATGCTTCAAATCAATAATAAGAATTTGGATTGTCTGCGGACGGCAATCTCCTACATTTAGGTTGACACGTCAATAATTGCTGATCAAAATTGAAAAGTTTAGATTTTAACATTGAAATTTGAGCTGTCTAATCTAGATCCAATGACCGCCTACATACCAACTGCTCTCAGATGTCGGGGAATATCAATTGTGACAAGCTAAATTCCAATAATACTATATATAGCTAAAAGTTAAAATTTGAAAGTAACAATTAATTAATATTGCAAAATGCAAACCTTGTAGACATATGGGCATCCAGGGTAATCAAAATCATCTGAATTAGGTTTTCTCATACGCTCAGGGTGAAATTGCAAACCCATAATAAACTTACCCTCTTCTGGATTATAAGCATAAGGGTCATAAAACCCTTCAATTAAACCATCATTTGCAAAAGCCATTGGAACAAAACGTTGTGCCAATCTCTTAACCCCTTGATGATGATAGCTATTAACCAAAATCTCATCCATTCCCTCATTTTCCAATGAATCCTTAAACCAATCAAACAAAGGTGTGTTTTTAACAACCTTAATAACATGTCTATGACCATCATAATCATCATAGTTTATATGCCTCACATAATTACCACTCTGGCTATTTTTTGAAAGCTCTTTTGATACGTCCCTATAAAGGGTACCTCCACATGCAACATTAAGGACTTGTGAACCTCTACAAATTCCTAAGTAAGGAATGTTTCTTTCAAGACAAAGCTTTGCTAAGCTTAATTCAATTGAATCTTTTTCTTTGTCAATGTTTGTGTCACTCGAATGAAGCTTTCGGATTTCTTCCAACTCTACATGTGAAAGAGGACATGTTGTGTGATCTTGTTCGTACCATGAAGGATCTATGTCTTCTCCTTCACATAGAAGAACACCATGAATTGGTTCAAAGCTCTTTAACAACATGTGTATACCTGAAACACGTGGTACAATCACAGGTACTCCACCATATGCTACTATAAGATCAAGGTGATATTCACCTGAAAAAATAAAATAAGATTTAGTAACATAATTAACAACATATATAAATGTTGCTAGGGAAATTAATTAAACTTTTCAAAAATTGTACACATAATTCTATATTTTGAACATCCTGAAATGAATTAAACTAACTTACCGACGAAATCGACAAACTTGTTCTTACGAAGGGTCCGTCTAGAAACGATTAAAACACGAGGAAGATTGGAAGACATTGTTTTGTGAAGAAATTTGGTGATGCAGAGTAGCTAGGGACTTAAGAGGCTAATAGATAATTAAAACTTGAATGTTATATAAACATATATATAGGGGTGAAATGAAGATAATCATTGTATTTATTTTTTTTATATATTTATAATATGATGATGATACTAGCTTCTAGCATGTGGAACATTCCTAAATTAGGAATGCAATTTGATCTTTTGAGTCATGCCATGATCAACAGTAATTTTAAATGACGTATGCTATGATGAAATCCGACAAGTTTTTATATTTTAGATTTGAATTAGATAATTTTTTTGAATCTCTTGTTAAAGAATACAAATTGTATATGCCTACAATATCATGTTGGTATTGGGAGAATTAGTAAAATGACTATCTCCAATAAGAAAATTAGAGTTTAATTTTGGGAGTACGGTAATTTAATTTTGTGAAAAATTTGATATTCTCGTAGAATTAAATTATGTTTTACGTTGGTGACTCCAAACATTAAAGTTTAGTTTTCTTTTTAGAGATAGTCATTTTATAATTCTTCCAATGAAAAATTTGTCACTCTGTTGTCAACTTAAAGATTTGGTTTATAGTATATTCAAATGATCTGAGCCTTCAGAGTATCTTAAACTCTTACGCGGATTGAGTTTAGAGACCTAACTATGACTTTTTTTTAGGGTAAAAATAATTTGAGGTAAAAAGAAAAGAGAAGAGTTAGTAATTATTTGGGTTCACATGTGGAATTATAGGGAATGATGAACATGTAGTCCAAAATGCAGCAGGAAATATTTCCATATTCCCAGAGATTGTTAACTTCTTCAATGGCACCATCCAGGACAGGTATTATCTACTTATGATGCCTATTTTGTTATATACTTTTTAATTTTGGAGCTTGGTATTAAATTTAAAGACTAATATATACACTTATGATACAATTGGATTTACCAGTTTTATTAAGTGCGGAAAAAATATTTGTTAATCTAAATCAATTATAACTCAATTCAAGTCAGTTAGGTAGTTGAATTTTGCGAACCTAATTACTTATTTTGTAACTTTGTCTAGTCTAGACTCTAGATTGATATGATGCCAATTATAGCATGCAATTAATTACTAATATCATAAAAACTTGAATAATGATATCATATTAATCATACATTATCCAATTTGCTAAGTACACACTCTCTTTGGAAAATAATTGGCGTATATAGGATGGTGCTACTCAGGGGAGGTTGAATACAGAGTTATGGTAACAGTAGTCAGGTTTTATCACAGAAGTTAGTTACTACTGAAAACAATGCATGATCTATAACTATATATGTATCTATCTAGTTTACGGGAAAATGAAATCATGTGAAAAGTAGCAAACCTAGCTAGCATGCATATGCAATATTGCATAGAGAAGGGATGGTATAAAGGCATTATTTAGGTTAGGGTGATGGAGTTACTTAGGGAAGGTTTCATCTTTGTACTTGACACCATTCCACGTGTATGTCATTGTGTGCATGTCAAATTGGGTAACAAAAAGAGATAGAGCAATATTTATGGTACCACTATGTTTTGCATTTTCTAACACATCATGTGAATAATATATAATAGAACCATGTAATTAAAATACCATATGTCCCCGTGAGCATAGTTCAGTTGGGGATTCGAACCTCGAACACCCCACTTATTCACTTTAAAAAATGTAAATTCTAACCACTAGACTATTTGAAAAGAAAAAAAAAAAACATCATATAACGGTAAGCAATGATTTGTTTGGGTCCTATACAGCTGGAGTGTGATTTTACAAATGTATGGCCCAAATTTAAAGAGAGTAATTCCTATAACCGTTTTTATATCTAAATCTAACGGTTCCTATAGATGGAGGGCACACTGCTTTAGAATATACCCTTTGTTCCTATCATGACCTCATTCAACTTTAGACTACAACTCCATATGATTTCCTACATAGATAGATGACCAAAAAGTTGTTCAAATATCAAAGATATGTGTAAATATCAATAAGAAAAATACTTCATAAATAAATGGACTAGAATTCTGCTCTTTACCCAAATGGTTATGCTCATTCCCAAAGTAAATGTCTGAATTGCCCTTGCGTAAGTTAACATGCGCTACGTGAGTTAAGTCACGCGACGTGAGTTAACTCACGCTGGGTACTATTTTCGTTCAAAACCCAGCAAGCAACCACAAAACTCCATTTTTTCTTTCCCTCCACCTCCAAAAACCCAAAAAGTGCGAATTTTTGGGTCAAAATCTTCGTTCCAAATCATTGCAAATCGTCAGGAAGCAAGTTTCTACGTTCATCAAGCATCAAAGAACAGGTAATGTACTGTCAAAACTCATCCTTTTTTCCTGGTTTTTCTGCAACTTACGTCATTTTTTTCCAGTAGGTGATAGGGATGAGCATGAGTTAACTCACGCTAGTTGTAAGTGCTGCGTGAGTTAACTCACACAGAAGGTTAACACTAGCGTGGGTTAACTCACGCTACTATGATGCCCAGATTTTGAAATTTTGCGCCAATTTTGAAATTTTTCTTGGTTTTTTTTTATTAAGTAGACACTGAGTGGCATGATTGAAAATGTGGCGGAGGATGGCGTTGAGCCGAAACAAGGCAAAAACAAAGCTTCCGGCGTAGGCGTAGGTTCCGGCGAAGGCAAACCAACCAATGATGTGAAGGTTAAAGTGAAAATTCCTTTTCAAGTTGAAGCTCGCATTGTGAACAACCAAGCAAAACCGGTACCTACCGGTAACTTTGAAGAAAATCGTAAACCGGTACCTACCGGTGTTTGTGTTATTGAAGCAAACACCGGGTCATTTTTTACAACAATTGAAAGATGGAAAGATCGAGAAGAATTACTTGGTTGGATTCGTCGACAAGCGGCTAGGGCCGGATTTACTATTTCTATAGATAAATCTAGTACAATAACGCCATACATGACGATGCAATGTGAGAGGAGTGGTGAATACAAGCCACCTAAGATGAGGAAGAAACCGAAGCTTGAAGGCACGGGCACAAGAAAATGTAATTGTCTGTTTAGGTTGAAATGCTTCTTTGATAAAAAAAAAATAAAAAAAAAACTCAAGATTTGTGGATTGCAATGCTTTGTGGAATTCACAATCATGACTTGGCGCGAAAGTTATCCGGCCACCTTCTTGCGGGTCGACTAAAAGCGGAGGAGAAGCAAAGAGTTATCGACATGACAAAGAGCTTGACAAAGCCTGGGAATATTCTCATGGATTTGAAGGAAAAAAACAAAGAAAGTTTGACACTCATCAAGCAAGTGTATAATGCACGAACTAGATGGCGCAAGGGGCAAAGAGAGGACAAGACGGAGTTGCAATACTTGATTACAAAGTTGGAGAAGCATCAATATGTCTATTTAGATAAGTTATGACACTTTTGAGTCGGTCGGTGTTCGTCCTATTTTTTGGTGGTATTACACCCCGACATATTTTTTGGTGGCCGATTGTGTAATTTGGATATTTATGGCCAATATGTAACTAATATTATATATTATATAAATATATGAAATGAATTATTTTTTGGTGGCCGGTGATGTCATACCAATTATTGCTCGCATTGGTTTGTCTCTAATTATTCACACCAATTATTTTTTAATGAATTTGTGTATGTGTAAATTAACGATGAATTTCGATAATTTTGACCGTTTATGTGAGATTATGTAATTTTACAAATTTATGAACAAATTGGTGTAATTTGGATCATTTACGTGTCATTAAGTGTGTTTAAGTGATTACGGGTCATTACTGGCGAATTTGTGAAATTTGGACCGTTTGGATCGTTATGTGTGATTACGTGATTGTGAGAAAAACGATGTTTTTGTGTAATTTTGTTCGATTATGTCGTATTATCCGATAATCTTGTTAAACTGACGTAATTCGGTTAAGTTATGAACGTGTCGTGATTACGGGTCAATTTTGACTTTTCAATTACCTTTTCAGTATTGCATTAGTTGCAAGTTTTGCTTTCTGCTATGAACGTGAGTTAACTCACGCTAGTACAAATGGCAACGTGAGTTAACTCTCGCTGAAATTAACACTAGCGCATGTTAAGTCACGCAACGTGTGTTAACTTACATTGCCATTTGTACTAACGTGAGTTAACATGCGTGGGGATATATTCGTCTTTTCACTTGGAAATGAGCGAAACGGTTTGGGTAAAGAGCAAAATTCTTCCGGTAAAATGTTGAGGGAAGACACTGTGCTGATGCCCTTAGTAGGATCACCTGTGAATACCTCTACCTCTCTTAACTGTGGTCATGGATAACAGGCTGTTTAGAAAACCCTTTGAACCATCACTTTTTTTTTTGTTAAGAATTGAGACCTGTTTAATTTATATTATAAAAATTTATTTTTGATTCCTTATATGTTTTGTGTGTAGAGCAATTTTTGCATAGTCACAAGCTTAAAAAAAATTATTTAGGGGACACATGAATCATAAAATTTAAAAGGAAAATGTTATTAAGTGATGTGAAATAATTTCTCTTTTAATTTTATAATTTATGTGTGCGCGCCCAAATGAAATTTATGTATGTAATGTTAATAAATTGTTTTTTTTTTGTTGAGTAATTATGATTTTTATGTTGAAAATGAAAAGTTATTTTGATTGTTTTTGAAGAAAATCATTTTAATAAAAGGGATAAGGAAAAAAAAACTTTTATAATCTTTAAGGCCCTGTTCAAGGTGGATTTTAGTTTGTTGTTTTGAAAATTTTTAAAACAAAATCTAAGTTTCAGTTTTGAATTTCAGCTATGAGTTGAGTTTTAGTTTTAACTATAACCTAATACATAAAAATTATTAAGAACGACAAAAAAATAATGAAGTCTAAGAAAATAATAAAAACTATTAATTTTGACATCACATACTTACCAGCGTCGTGTGAGCCACCGTCAAACAACTATTGAAAGAACTATATTGACAATACTTGTGATTTCCCTCAACTAGTAAAAAATATATTAACTTTTTATTACTTTTTTTAGAAAAATTAAATGATTTAAAGATTATAATTTATAATTTATTTAGTAATAATTATAATAATAAAAAAAAAAAAGAGTATGGTGGTTAGTGTTACTAGATGTGGCGACAAACTACTGCCAAAGTGGTGATCAGGGGCGGATCTAGACTCACAATATTGGTGAGGCACAATTTTTTTCGTTAAATAAATAAATAAAACTAAATTTAATAAGAATAAAAAGGGTTTGCTGAAGTGAGAAGCTATGAAGCACAAACACTCTTCGGATTAGGCGTGTCCCGCGTGTCCGACACCGACACATATAATTACACTGAATTATGTTACTTTCTCAAATTATTAGTGAGTAGTGCAACAGCACTACATGAAATTATAATTTCTAAAATTAAAATATTGACTATTTCTAAATAGAATAATATTTCCACTGAGCCTCTAAATTAAGGTACTAAAGTATTCAATGCTTCCTAACCAATAAGGATTTGTCTAACACTACTTGTTAACTCCTAAAAAATCTATTCTAACTGTCCATCAGAACTTTCTAATGATTAACCTATATGAGAAGTCATAATCATGCTAAAGCAAGTTTATCTACACTTCTTCATCATAATCTTCCATATCTTCATCAATCCTTTTACTTAAGTTGGCTAGTTGAATGGGATCAATAGCCATTTTTTCCATATCAGACAAGGACCATCCAGGGTATTCCTCAATCTTCTCTTCTGAAATTGATTTTATCTTCTCTTCTGAAACTGATTTTGAAGATGAACCGGTTGGGATAGGAGTTGGTGTGGATATTTCATCCATGTCGTCATCCGGATCCGGGTTCAGATTTAAATCAAAATTCCGAACGACCACTTCAGCTGGTTTTCTGACCGGTGAACAATGCTTAACTTCCTCAGGTTCTCTGACTGGTGAACTCAATTTAACTTCCTTGGACTCTCGCACAATTTCAGGGCTTTCATTATTTTGAGTGTGGTTGCCATTTTGCTTCAATGCTTCACAATCATCTTCAAACTTGACATGTGAACTAATCTCTTGATCTACAGTTTTACTTCCACGGCCGCGGCCACGACCCCTACCTCTGCCCCTACCCCTTCCACTGGTATGCGCAGGTTCTCGCTGTGGGAAGGGAAAAAAAACTCATTATTAGAATAACATTTAACATCAGTTGATAGCTATTAAATGCCATAAATTGCAGAAAAGGCATTTGCATTCACAAGCCATTAGTGAACTTCCATAATCACTTAAATCGATTTTTTGGCAATTGACATCATAAAAAATGCTGTCAAATAGCGGCTGTAGAGTTATAACATAGTGGAATATGGCTATAGAGCTATAATTATGGAATATTCACGAACTGTTGTCGTTCCGCAATACATGATTTTGTACAAAATGTTGTTAAATAGCAGCTATAACAGCGATATAGCACTATAGTGAACCCGTTATTTTCTTCTTCAATCCTTGATAGACAACACTGCAGAAAAAACAAATATGCAAAGTGGTGTGCAGTGGCAGGAATATTACTAGGCAAAAGGTTTAATCATACAAGAAAAACTCAAATTACCATTTTACTTCTCTTCGTCTCCTCATCGCTGTCATCGTCATCATCACCTTCAGAAACTTTCCTAATATACAAAATACAAATCAGTATACAGATTACAGAACTCGCCGAAGAAAAAGGAGCAGGAGCAGTAACCAAACACAAACCTCCTCTTAGTGACAGTTTGGTCATCACCAGTTGCAACAGAACCGCCTAAATCAGGAACTTTACTCACAGTATCTTTCAGAAAATCAAAGACATTACAAGTTTGTATGCACTGTTTTCTGCAAATCCAAGAAGACGTGTAAATTAGGCTTTTAGAACCAAGAAAGACGATATAAACACTAGAACAAACAGAACATGGTCCAAAAGCAAGACAGATAAACTAATAGAAACTCTGCTTACAAATGAAAAGCATTCACGGTCTTTGCTCCCCTCTTAAGTGTTATCTCGTATGTTCTATCACACAAATCTTGCAGAAATAGCTCTAGTGCTTTTGCTGCGAATACATAAAAAAACACATTATGATTGATTAATAAGAGATAACTCAACACAAACTTCCAAAAGCACAGTACAAAAAATAGGGTATGTATGAAAGACTACTTACAAACTAGAAGAGGCACAGCCAATGCAATCTTCCCTATATCTTCATCAGCTTGCATAATTTTCTTAATCCTAGCCTGTCAATAATCAATTATGCAATCACGATTAATAAGACTAAAACTAAATCAAGAAGATAAAAGGTCATTTGGTTTACTGCAATAAGTGAGAATTCAATAATGGTATGATCTTTTACACATTTCGACACAATCAAATTGCTAGTTGGATAAGTACATTTTTAAACTAATCAGTCCTTAGACCATGTTCCCAAGCAGATTTTTAACAGATGCCAAAAAAATGAATGGTGAAAGGATAAATTTCTCACTATTAGTAAAAAAATGTTAAAAGGACAAAACTGGCATCTGTCCGACAAAATTGCCCGCGAAACTGTCTTCTATTTCACATTGCGTATTTTTGGCATTCCGCTATTTTCTGCAATCCACTATTGATATCATTGATCATAGCTCCCTCGTACCGTAGTACACAGCATAACGGCCCTGTTTACAAATTACAATATAGAAAACATGACCAAAAGCGGTGCCAAACCTATGACAACGTATCATATACCGCTATTGGTAATTGAAACCGAAAGCATATAGGTACTTACTTCATAAGGAAAACAAATATTTCCAAACAAAGACACGTAAATGCAAACAAAATTGTATTAAGCAAATGCCCATGTCAGGCACATTTATGGTAAAGAAGATCTCGGGATTGGATACGCACCGATCAGGAACCGTAACCGCACTAAACAATTTGTCGGAATTTATTTTTAACTAAATAAGTTGCACCATATCAAATTTTAATAAAGGGCTCATATTTCTCTTTCAAAAACAAATCTTATTTTACCTAAAACAATATCTATGAGCATGTAGTTCTTCAAACAATATTTCATCAGCAAAACAATAACATTAGGGTACATAGTAAGGGAATTAGCCAAAAACTACTACCCCCTTAAGCCCAAGTTGCATACATGCACCTCCTCAACATAGCTATAGCGCATCTGTTTGACAACACTTTGTACGAAATAGCATATCACGAAACAATAACAATTTGTTCAAATTCCGCTACGCTATCATAACTAATAGTAACTAGTTCATTACAAAAAACAATAATTTCATAACCAAAAACCCCTCCACAACAAAGTTTTCTATCTTCAGCATCAATATAAAGCAAGTATATACAATGAAACATGAATGAAAAACATAAATTCAAAAAACAAGACAAACCCATCATCAATTTAATCAAAATAACCAACCCCGACAAAAATAATAAACCTAATCATAATAATAAGGATTCAATAAAACAGAAACAGAAAAAATAGAATGAAAACGTAAAAAAAAAACAACCTTTTCATGTCGTGAAGAAAAGAAACCGAAAGGGTAAACAGGGAAAGGTGGAACTTACAGCAGGGAAACGAGTATCTAGTTTCTTCCTCATGTCGTGAAGAATAAGAAGGTGAAGACAAAACCTTGTGGTCTTATAAAGGGAGAATGAAACGAAACACGTTGAAGAAGACGAAGAGGGAAGGTTTAGATTTTGTAAAGATTTTGGTTTGGTTTAATGTTGTTGTTGTTGTTGTTTAGTTTAGTAGTTTGGTTGTTTCTTCTTCCACGAACGGTTTATTCTATTTCTAGGACCCTCTTATGCTATCACTTTTTGTCTTTTCTTGTTGACCAATCTTAAAATTATATTTGTTTTTGTACAAATAATAATAATATTTGTTTCTTTTCACAATTTTTCTTTAGATTTATGGGTAAATATCTTTTTAATCCTTATAAAGATTTTCAATCACTACTTTTGATTTCTATTTTTCAGTTAAATTTTGTATTTTTAATGAAATTGGGTAGAATATTGTAAAAAGCACTAAAAAAATTTAGAATTTTTTAACAAAACAATAATTAATATGAATTTTTAACTGCCAAAAATATAAATAATTCATGTTTTGTATCAAAGAAAAGGTCAAAAGTTTTGACGTCTTTTGTTCGAAGAAAGGACCGGTAAAAGTAACTTCTAGAGTTACTCAAAGAATTTTAAATTATGCAACTTCTAAAATCTGCAACCTGAAATGTATTAAAGAAGCTTTTAAGCAAGAAGTTAACATTTCTTAGTGTCAAAGGTTCAAATTCAAAGAAACTTTCATGAGAAGTTTGAAAACACACGACATTCATGCAACATATGAGTTAGTTTATTTCTTGTCTATAAATTGTAAAATCAATTTCCATGCAAAGATTAAATTTTTGTTTGATAAAACTACACCTAAATAGATAACACATCCGCCCTCAGAAGATAACTTCATACTGGTGGCAATGAAAGAAAGATGTATCCAACTCAAACCTATCTATATTAGTGTATATTTTCCTTTTGCACGCTTTGTGACTTTAATATTCTTTCTTTTCTTCCTTTTTACTTTGTCGGTTTAAGTTCCGGCTATTTGCTTGATTAATGATTGTGTGCTAGTAACTTTAAATTTGTCAACTTAAAACCCTCATATGGATCTAACTTAAATTCTATATTGATTTGTCGAGTTCATTTTTTGAAGTCAAACACGCTCAATGGGACATTCATTTGATATGGTCAGTGTCAAGGTTCTAATTATCATAAATGTACCCAAAAAAAAATACTATTCATTTTTAGGTTTAGGGGTGTCCGCCTCAAAACTAACTAATACGATTATTCTTGGTAAATTGGTGTGTGAAATGTGCTCGAAAACACAACAAAATGGGGTTTAAATTATGTTGACTTTTTCTTTTTGGTCTTACTTATGTTTATTTTAACCACAATCTTCCTTCAAAGTCATTTGCTTACAAAAAGAAGTTCTTTATCAAATCTAATAACTTCATTTGATACATAAAAACAAAACGTGAAGTTAAACTAAAAAAAATCTTGTGCAAAGTAAGTAAAAAGTGAAAGGGAAAAGAGAATCACATGATATGTTTATATTGGTTCAGTACCCAAGTGATAGCTAGTTCAATCCACCCTTAACTGAGTAATTTTTTCTTTTACACAAAAAGAACTTAATCCACTAATGAGTATTCTTCACCTTATCTCGATAGGCACTACGAGTATTCATATTTTGCACACTTCACACATTTAATTTTCTTTCTATATTCCTTTTTACTTTATCATTTAAAGTTCGTACGTTTCTTTTTCATAATTGTGTGCTTATAACTTTAAACTTATCAGATAAAAACCATATTAAGGATATAACTTAAACTCTATATTGATTTGTCGAGTTTATTGGTTGAAATCAAACATTTTCAGGATAATAAATTGGCACACCTAGCGGGACATTAGTTTGAGATAGTCATAGTTAAGTTTCTAGTTATTAAAAACCTACAAAAAAATTATATACTACTCATCTTGGGTCTAGGGTGTGTGCCTCAAATGTGTTGACCATTTTAAAATCATTTCGATTTCACATAGATTCATCTTGTCTTCCTTCAAAATCATTTTCTCATAAGATTTTTTTTTTATCAAATCTTTTAACTTCACTTGACACATTAAACAAAACGTGAATTTAAACTAAAAATAACTTGTACAAAGAAAGTAAAGAGAGTAAGGGAAGCGAAAATCACATGATGTATTTATACTGGTTCACTATTTAATTGATAGCTAGTCTACATGAAAAGAACTTGATCCACTAATGAGTATTCTTGACCTTGTCTCTTTAGACACTATGAATATTCATATTTTGCCTCTCCATATTAAGTATTCTTAAATGGCCTATTCAGACACTCTAAGTGTTCTTTACATGTATCTTTAGGTTGTTTGACTATTATTTACCTACCTCTCGTAAATATTTGAGTATTCTTCTTTATCTGCCTCTCAAGGCACCAATTACCGCAACACTCTCTAACTAAAACCTTGTTGAGAAATCAGAGTATTTAACTGTCTCATTAGACAAACTTTCAACAAAGGTTTTATTTACTCTATATAGGGTGAATACCAGCAATTAATTAGTGTTTAAGTGATACAAAGTCGGTGCTTGGACATATAACTCTATCTGACAGGATATTAAAATTCATCCATAATTTGAAGCAAGTGTTCAACATCTTCTTAAAAAAAGTGTTCAACGACAACTTGTTTGATTTACATCAAGATACTATGACTGTTAACTGAGAGGACTTGCATTGAAGTATTACACTGATTTCTTGTATCGAAGGTCTTCCTAACAAGATGTTTAAGCGACGTGTTCTGTTGACTGCCACAACGACAAGTGTATGTGGATGAAGAAAAGTGGAGGTTGATCATTATATAAGTGACAAAATCCATAAACTAAACATCTTATTGCTCTTGACTCAATGTGGTTGATCCTCTTTAACTCCACCCATGATCCAACATTAATCTAAAATAAAAACAAACCCATTTCAGTTGGACTAGAGGTATTGATTTGGGACCTTGGAGTTTGCTCCTCCTCAAGGTCTCGTGTCTGATTATCTTCGGTGTTAATTTGGGTGAGCTAATTTAACTTCTTCAAAAAATCTAAAATATAAAAAAAAATGTAATTAGTAAATATCAAGTTGAATGCAAATATTTTTTATTTTAAAAATATTAAATGAGACGAACTATTTTATTTTTTTGTCAAGTAGTCTAGTGACTAAAATTCACCTTTTAAAAGTGAAATAGTGGATGTCTGATGTTCAAACCTCGAACCCTACATATAACAATACAATGTCTTTACTAATTGAATTATGTTTACGAGTCTAGACAAACTATTTTTCTTAATGTGTATACAATTTTTTTTTTACTAAAATATTTTTTTCGTGTGATGCCGGGGAAAGGAGCATTAATTGTGTGGGCAAAGACAATGTATATAGTCACACTATGTAAGAGTTTTTCTGTTAATTAAAGTAAATTTCTATTAAAGTAAATTTCTTGGAGATGTGTATATAAAATATGTACAGACAGTTCCAGAAACTAAAACATGTATAATGACAATTTTTAGCAAGAGATTCATAACTTGAGAGCATCCTAGAATAAAGTACACAATTTTTAAGAGATAAATTTCATTTGGTAAAACGTTGATTTATATTTTATAAGTGCATGAATTCATCTCAACTCATGAATAAATACGATGGTCTCTTTGGAGGATAATTTGTAAGTGTTTCCGTGAGTGCTCTTTAAGGATTAAATTTTAGGTTTACTATGACTTTGAAAACTCATAAGACTCGACCCATCTAATTTTTTTTAGTAAAAAAACTAATCTAACTTTTCTTTCATAAAAATAATAACTCTAAGAGGTGTTTTGTCAATCTCAAATAAGATTATATCTAAGAAGATGATATCGTTCTTGTGAAAAAAAGAAGAAGAAGAAGATGATACCGTTGGATTCGATCAAAATAAAATAAACCATGAACTTAAAATAAGAGAAAAAGGAATTATAGTAATAAATACTAGATAGTTTATTTTTCATGCATTGACAATTAAAAATGTTTAAATTTGAACCTGGATTTTAGATATATTATGCATTGTCTATACCAACAGAGTTAAGCTCACAATAACGTGAAAAGATGATTTGATTGAATACACAGTTGCTATTGTATGACGATATATAACTATTTTACATTATCTGTGCGTAGAGCCATCTTTAATATTTTGGACATCGAAATTAATATATACATGACTTTAAGCCTTTATTCTTAAAAAAAAATAAAAAAGAATTTAAGCCTTTAAAAAATTGATATAAGCTTATAAGCCTTTAAACACTTTGTATATCTCAAAATTCAAAGTTCATTTATATAATTAATTTTAAAGTTTTAGATTTGATTAAAATTTAGGCCTTAAACATTACTATTCAATATTTTTGAAGGATTTAGGTCTCAAAATTAAGATTCTATGTATGTATTATAGTTCAACATACACATATTTTTCAGTAGGGATGGGAATAGGCCAAACCGGCCTATGACAGGTTAGGTCAGGTCCGGTTTTTTTCTTAAATAGAGAAGACCTATGCTTTTTTAGAAGCCTGTTTAGCTTAAAAGATCAGACCACAGACCCTTCAAAAAGCCTCTTAAGCCTATTAGGCCGACCTATTTAAGTAAACATGAATGATATTATTTATTATTATATTATATTTTGTACTTTGAATTAAAATATAAATTTGTTAACTTTTTCAGTAATTTAAGCATACTAGTATGCATAAATTTTTTGCATATATAAATGTATTATTATAAACTAGAATTGAAATATAATACAATATATTGTCAAATTCCCTAAAACCTCATGTTGGTTATCAAAATAGAGTTTAATCTAATTGATCTATTAGTTTGTTAGTCTATTTAAACTTTGAACACATTGCTTATTTAAATTAATATGTTCATAAAATATAGGCTTTTAAACAGGTTAGCAGACCGTATCAGTCTTTCAGAAGGACAGACTCAGGCTTAAAAAGTAGGCCTATGACAAGCCACATACCAGACTTAGGCTTTTAAAAAAATTGGCAGGCCAGACTTAGGCCTTTCAAAGCCTAGATCGGCCTAGCCTATTCCCACCTTTACTTATGAGTGATTATGTCCGTGTTTATCCTAATATATGAGGTGGCAAAAGTTAAAAAAACTTTTACCAATATCATTGCAAAACTAATTTACACCGACCATTATTTAACCTCATAAATTAATCTCATAAATTAATATAATTAATGAGTTCATTAGGGATGAGAATATGATAGGCCGAGCTAGGCTTTGCCAGCCCTAAGCCTGGCTTGCCATATTTTTTTTAAAGCCTAAGCCTGGCCTGCGGCCTGTCATAGGCCTACTTTTTAGGCCTAAGTCTGGCCTTCTGAAAGCCTGATACGGCCTGCGAGCCTGTTTAAAAGGCTATATCTTATGATCATCTTTAAATAAGCAATATGATTTAAGTTTAAATGGACCAGCGAACTAATAGTTCGATTAGATTAAACTCTTCTTTGATAATCAACATGAGATTTTAGGGAATTCGACTATATATCGTATCATATTTCTATCGACTATATATCGTATCATATTTCTATTCTAGTTTATAATAATACATTTATATATGCAAAAAATTAATGTATACTGATAAAACTTAAATTATTGAAAAAATTTACAAATTTATATTTTAATTCAAAGTACAAAATATAATATAATAATAAATAATATTATTCATATTACTTAAATAAACCGGCCTAATAAGCTTAAGATGCTTTTTCGAAGGCCTATGGCCTGACCTTTTAAGCTAAATAGGTTTAAAAAAAGTCTAGACCTTTTCTATTTAAGAAAAAGTCTGGTCTAACCTAACTTATTATAGGCTAGATCATAGGCCCCTGTAGACCGGCCTGATCTATTCTCATTCATTTTCATAAGAAAAGTTAAATAAACAAAAGATTGATAAAGTTACTTGATTTGATAACTTTTTATTTATTTATCCAATCCCATTAAAAACAAAAAAGAATCGTTTCGTTTATTACAAATTTTTCAGATCTCTCTCTCTCTTCAAAACCCTAATTCCGTCGAATTCAGTTTGAGCCTCGAAAAACCTATCTCTCCCCCTTCTCTCTCTTCTTTCTCTCTCTAACGATTTTCTCGTTTCAACAACGATCCATCAACCTTCATCATCCTTCATCAACGCTCCTTTCTCTCAAACCTAAGGTTCGTACTTCATCTTCTTCCTTTTTTTCCCTCAATTTTTCGATTTTTTTATTTTTTTTCGGTATTTTTCATACCTATGATCTTCTATCGCGTAGTTGTTGATTGTATCGTGGAGTGAGAAATTTGTGTTTGGTTTTGCTTAATCGAATTCCGCATTTTAGGTTTTCATGCGGATTAGGGATTTGGGGAAGTTCGAGTAATTTTGGATTCTGAAGTGTGAATTTGAGAGCGATTTACGGTGGTTTTGGTTAATTTTTGCTTTGATTGTGGTTTTTCAATTTTGAAATTCGTTTTTGCATTTATTAGGGTTCTATGTATTTCATGCATGTTTGTGGTTTGTGTATATATAGTGTTATTATGGTGATTTGTGGTTAGGAATGATCACTGATATACTTTTACAAAGCTGGGAGCTATTTATAAACTATGAAGCACAGACAAGACACTGACACATCGGCGTGATAGTTATTTGAAAAAATGACATTTGAATGTAATCATGTGTATCAGTGTCGTGTAGGTGTCTGACACTGACGTGTCGGACACTTGACACACCTTTAATAAGAAGCGTCGGTGCTACATAGCTTATTGTTGCTTTGTGGAAGAATATTAAGTTGGTTTGGTTTGAGAAAACAATTTCCCTTTTCATTTATTGTTTTCCCATTTAGTGTTTCATTGTTTTCACTTTGTTTTCGAAGATTTTTTATTGAAAACTGGAATCAAAGTTGCAGTGTAGTAATTAAAAGTGTAATGAAGAACTGAAAATATAAAATGTTAACAGACTCGTTCCTCTTTTGTTTGAGTTACCCTGCAAGCTTTGGCTTGAAGATGGATTAGCTAGAGAATTAGTTTGATGTGAAGCTGTTCTTCAGCTAGAATTTGGGGGGG
>Ga0228711_1000799_pt1 | contig 42230 bp, 19 predicted proteins | sample MedpolnodulmetaG_2_FD_177996 | JGI IMG/M metagenome (GOLD analysis project Ga0228711, IMG submission 177996) | Root nodule microbial communities from Medicago polymorpha collected in Santa Monica, California, United States - brown nodules | ecosystem: Host-associated > Plants > Roots > Nodule...
GAAATACTACTCGGCCAACAAAAAAAAAAAAAAACTTTGTATGTTAAATACCGTATATAGTATTTGGAGTCCTAAAATACATTTTGTTATTCTTTAATGAAAAAAATGAACATGTATATATTATGTTATTTCAATTATGCATGCTTAACTTTTTAAAATTATTTTCAATAATTTTGTGCAAGCTCTTAAATGGACAGTCAGTTCTAGGTTGACGATTTATGCATACAACCAAATAATAAAATGCTGAGTACATTCTGTCAAAAAAAAAATGTTGAATACATGAAGGGAGAAAACAAATTACTTTGTCTATTAAATTGTCTCAGTCAAAATATTAAATTGTTTTCCAAAAATGCAAGGAGCAAGAAAATCAGAGCAATCTACTGAGTCAAATAATAGAGACAAATGAAATTTGTGGAATTTAGATAAAAGTCATATAAAGTTCGATAAAAGTCTTGTATAAAACACGTGTGTTAGAATAGAGTACAATAAAGATGAAATAGAATTGTTGATTCACCTATAAAAGTCTTGTATAAAACACATGTGTTAGAATAGAGTACAATAAAGATGAAATAAAATTGTTGATTCTACAATAAGAGTCAAGAATTCAAATACCTTTTGTGGAGACAAGATATAGACCTGTGATGTAGTCCTAAACCAAGTTCACTAAAAATATTTTTATTTGTTATATGCAGTGCATTCCTTTAGCATATAAGAACCACCTAGTATGTGTCTAACATTTCATCAAATTTTTCAGATTAAAGTACTAAGATACAATGGTGTTTGTCTGGTCTCTTGTTTTGTTACAAAAATTTCTTTTCCTTTATTCACTATTTTCTCTTTTATTTACTACATGTTTTCCTGAAATTCAGCCAAAGTGTCATCAATATGAAAGTCATGCCTTGTTGCAATTTAAGGAAGGCTTTGTCATCAATAACTTAGCGTCTGATAATCTTCTCGGTTATCCAAAAACAGCATCTTGGAATTCCAGCACGGATTGCTGCTCATGGGATGGCATTAAATGTCATGAGCACACAGATCATGTGATTCACGTCGATCTTAGTAGCAGCCAGCTCTATGGTACAATGGATGTAAATAGCAGTCTCTTTCGCCTTGTGCACCTTCGAGTTCTTGATCTTTCTGACAATGACTTCAATTACTCTCAAATCCCGTCCAAGATAGGTAAGCTTTCACAACTAAAATATCTGAACCTTTCTCTTAGCTTATTTTATGGAGAAATACCACCACAAGTTTCACAATTGTCCAAGTTGCGGTCTCTTGATCTAGGCTTCAGAGCTATAGATAGTCCTAAAGGTAGTACAGGCAATTTGTTGCAACTCAAATTGTCCGACCTCAAAAGCATAATTAAAAACTCAACAAAACTTGAGATCCTTTTTCTTAGTTACGTGACTATATCATCTACTTTACCAGACACACTCACAAATTTAACATCATTGAAAGAACTATCTCTTTACAATTCGGATTTGTATGGTGAATTTCCGGTTGGAATATTTCATCTTCCAAACTTGAAAGTTCTAGATTTGAGATATAATCCTTCTTCGCTTGGAAACCTCACGCAACTCGTTCAGATAAGCCTTAAAAATAACAAATTTAAGGGCGACCCTTCCGCATCCTTGGCAAATCTTACGAAGCTAAGCCTCTTGAATGTAGGTTTGAATGAATTTACTATTGAGACCATCTCATGGGTAGGTAAGCTCTCATCAGTAGTTGGCTTGGATATATCCTCAGTCAATATTGGCAGTGACATCCCATTATCTTTTGCAAATCTCACTCAACTAGAAGTATTAATTGCAAGAAATAGCAATATAAAGGGTGAAATTCCATCTTGGATAATGAACCTAACAAATTTAGTTGGCTTGAACCTACGCTCTAATTTTTTGCATGGAAAGATAGATCTAGACACATTTCTGAAGCTCAAAAAGCTAGTTTTTCTTAATTTATCATTCAACAAACTGTCATTGTACATTGGACAAAGTTCTTCCCATATGACCGATTCTCGAATTCAAGTCTTACAATTGGCTTCATGCAATTTTGTTGAGATTCCAACATTTATAAGAGATCTGGATGATCTAGAATTTCTTATGTTGTCAAACAACAATATATCATCGCTACCCAATTGGTTGTGGAAAAAAACAAGTCTACAAAGCTTAGATGTTTCCCACAATTCATTGGCAGGAGAAATATCCCCATCCATATGCAATTTAAAATCACTCGCAACTCTTGATTTATCGTTCAACAACTTAAGAGGCAACATTCCTTCATTTCTGGGAAACTTTAGCCAATCTTTAGAAAATGTGGATCTAAATGGGAACAAATTGTTTGGCCTCATTCCTCAAACATACATGATAGAAAATTCCTTTCAGCAGATTGATCTCAGTAACAACAAACTGCAGGGTCAGTTGCCAAGGGCATTGGTCAACAACAGAAGGCTAGAGTTCTTGGATGTTAGTTATAACAATATCAATGATTCATTTCCATTTTGGATGGGAGAATTGCCCGAGTTAAAGGTATTGTCTTTAAGTAACAATGAATTTCATGGAGACATTAGGTGCCCTAGCAACATGACATGCACATTTCCCAAGCTTCACATTATTGACCTTTCCCACAATGAGTTCTCTGGAAGTTTTCCATCAGAAATGATCCAAAGCTGGAAAGCAATGAAAACTTCCAATGCAAGTCAATTACAATACGAGCAAAAAATGTTATTATACTCGAGGTCGAACAATTCAGGAGAGTATCATGCGGCTGCAGATAAGTTTTATTCATTCACAATGTCAAACAAAGGGTTGACCTGGCTTTATGAGAAGCTTCAAGAGTTTTACAGCTTGATGGCCATTGATATTTCAAGCAACAAAATCAGTGGAGAGATACCACAAGTGATAGGCGACTTGAAGGGTCTTGTTTTGCTCAACTTGTCAAATAACCTCCTTATTGGCAGCATTCCATCTTCCGTAGGGAAGCTTTCAAACCTTGAAACACTAGATCTTTCTCACAACAGTCTCTCTGGGAAAATTCCACAACAGTTGGCAGAAATCACCTTTTTGGAGTTCTTAGATGTGTCCTTTAACAATCTCACAGGTCCTATACCACAAAATAATCAATTTTCTACATTCAAAGGTGATTCATTTGAGGGTAATCAAGGTCTGTGTGGGGATCAGTTGTTGAAGAAGTGTATAGATCGTGCAGGGCCTTCTACTGATGATGATGATGATGATGATGATGACGACTCAGAATCTTTCTTTGAATTATACTGGACAGTAGTTCTGATTGGATATGGCGGTGGACTTGTTGCTGGAGTGGCATTGGGAAACACTTACTTTCCACAGGTATTTGCATGGTGTAGAGATTGCCTTGGCGTTTCAGTTATGATATTGCTTAATAAGATTTTCAAGGGACATTAATTAATGAGTTGTTTTTATGTTATGATAGCTTATAAGGATCTTGTTAGTTGAAAGCAATAAACGTGTTAGTCCTCTGTATTTATGGTTCTCATTTGCTTTAGTTTCCTTTTGTTGTTGTAATTGCATCTGGTAAAATTTTGCTTGCAATTGTTTTGGTTATTGGTTGTCGCTGACCCGTTCTCCACAGATCAATGTTTATTGGTGTGATTTTTTATCCGAATTCGCAACACAAAAGTGTCTGCATTACGGAAACTGGTATGTAAGTGGCTTGAGATTGTTGAGATTTTAAGGATTTAAAGAAATTGGGTGGTAAAAGCTTGAATCAAAATTAGACTCTAGAATCATTTCAGAGTAAAATATAAGTAAAATGGAGTAATTGCACACCGTATTGATACATTGGGAACGGCTTCCCATGCACAATTTCTGTTTCATCTGTGTTCACATATACCTTCTTGAAATTGTGCATTTCAGAAGTAAAAGATAAGTAAATTCTAAAGCTAGTACCGCATTTCATTTTCCGTTGGTGAATGTGACAGATGAGGTGGTGCCAAACCGTATTGATACATTGGGAATGGCTCAGCAAACTGAGTCTAATTCTCCTACTCTAGAACCAGTTCAGCCCTTGGTCTTGGCGCATCTCCTGGTATGTCTACTGCATCAATTACTTCCTCTATACGAGAAGTTATTCCGGAAACGCAGAAAGTTCAGCAAACTAATATATGCCCGGTTTTACAAAAAGATTTCAACTTGATTCGGCATATTTTGGTAAAAGAGACAGACAATTCCAATGCTCCTTTCACAACATATCTAACAAAGAAGCAGAAAAAAGAAATCAACAGAACCTACAAAACCCGTTCAAAGGGTGATGTTACTCCTTCTAATCAAGGAAGGTCCTCTTTTGGAACATTATAGGTATTGGCAATGTGGAATCTCGTATTGCTTTTAAAAATTTGTCTTAATCATCGTCCTCTTTTGATGTGTTATTGTGTCAATGAATCTTGCTTACATAGAACAAACTCTTTATCATTCTCAAATCAAAATATAAAAAAAAATCCAACAATATCCCAAAATATGAATTGGCCAAAATCAAAATAGGCCAGAGTCAGGTATGACTGATACTTTATTGGATCAGGTACCCTCAGAATTCCTAACAAAATAGTTGTTGAGTTTATCCAACGGCCACTAGAGTTTATCGGCCATTGGATAAACACAACGGCTGGGATCCCAGCAGAGAGATATACATGAGAATGGACCACTACATAATACTTTTACCTATTACAAATTTTGTACTATTTCAACAACTGAAGTATATGTCCCAGATATTCCCACTGCTATAGCTACCAATATTATTACCACAATTGCCACTGTCTCAAACTCAAACTTCCTATAACTTCCAGAAATCCTCAAGTAACACAAACATGGAAGCAAAATAGAAGCAGTGACACTTAAAAATGCTCCAACCAATGACATGAGAGATCCAAAGAAAGGAACAGCCAATGCAACAATAACAGTGCTGATTACAAGGACAGTGCTCACAGACATATTGGTCACTCTATTATTCTTGTATGTCCTTGGAAGTAAATCTTTCAAAGCATTAGTAATTGGGGTAGCCATTAAAGCAAATTTGGATATTGGATTCACCAAGGTTGTGTATATTGCAATTCTTGAGCTTATTTTGTTTAGTGGTAAGTTTAATGTTATTTGTGAATCAACTTTTGAACCAAACATTAAGTAACCAATTATAGCCATTGATGCATAACCAGCCGTGGTTAATATAAAGCATACAATTAGCACCTGCAATGTAAAGAAAACACATTAAAATAATATATATAAAAAGGATAATCAACTTATTTAAAGTTAGTGTGTTAAAATTTGTATACAATTTGTATTGTCCTAACCAATGGCTTTAAACAAAGGTAAATTATTTTCTATACATTCAAAGTATTTCTCTTGCATTATCTTTCAATTAAAGTTTATATCAATGTTTTAAAAACCAAGCCAAACTAGGCTGTTCATTCAGTTGAACCATGAACTAACATGTATAATTCGGTTATTAACTAAATCACATGTAATTTTGAACCAGGAGCGGCAATGGACCAAACGTCAATGACCATAAGAGACTTAAACACCACACTCTTACCCAAAACCTTAAGGTAATGGGTTTATGGGTTCCCTCAATTATATATCATTTCTTTCCTCCATTCCTAGTCGATGTGGGACATAATCACTCACACACTTGATTACCCAACAAAACACACCCAAAAAAACAAAAGAAGGTTGAAGCACTTACATTAGAGAATTGGTGTTTGTTCTTCATGGAATTGTAGAGAGTAGGGAAAACAGGATGTGCACAATAGCAAAAAGCATACAAGCTAACAGCTGTTGGAATTCCACTCCAATTTACAATATCACCCTTTTGATGAACACCAATTCCATCAAATGCTGCAGTCCATGATATTGACAAAATAATAACACCAGAAGCAAACACACCACTTGCAGATACATAAGAAAGCAGACTCAAATTATCTAACCAAATTGTTGGCAAGATAATCGCTGCAACCAATATCACAAAGAATTTCTTTGCACCAATTGATAAACCAAATACTTGAAACTCCTCAATAGGGAATAAATTACTCAAATTGTCACCTTCAAGAATCAAGAATCCAATTGAAACCAAGTATAGCTCTGTGTACATTGATATTGATACTATTAATCTTCCTATTTTTCCAAATGCAAGTTCACCTATATCAGGATATGTTTTAATGTTTGAATTTTTCTCCATGCATCTTTTCATAAGTATGCCTGAGTAAAATGCTGCTGCTGCAATGCAAAATAAAAGTGTTAAACTTAACCATCCTCCTGAGGCTAATGCATATGGAACTGAGAGTATCCCAACACCTGGAAAATCAAAGTCACATAAACATCATTAGCATTGCTAAGAGTTAAGCAATGTCAAAGACATTAAGGTTGATATTTCAATAGCTAAACATGTTCCTAAATGCAAAAGTTTTAGTATGAGTTAAATTTCTTAGGTTCTCTCACTTTAGTCTCTAAAGTATCTCTATTTGAAGTTATTTTCTGAATTAAATTGACTAATGAAATACACATTCAAGAACTCAATTCACTATGAAAAAGTCACATTTGATGCCCAAACCAAAGATGACCAACAATATATACATTTAGATATGTTTTTGTAATTTTGATGCATTATAAGACTCTAATTATATATCTACAACATAATCATAACTATAAAGAGAATTCCAACATAAATCTTAAATCTTGGTCAGACATTTTTGCTGTATAATTGTCTTTTACAACACATTTTGTAAATTTACAAAATATACAGCATGAATATAAAATATATAATTTATAAAAAAATTCAAATAAGATATATTCTATGTAACTAAAATTAAAACAAACATCACACAATAAAATACATATACACAAAAGTGTAACAGAAAAGAGGAAAACATAGTGGAAAATGGATCTTAGATTCATAGTGAGAGAAATTCTAGATATATATTGTTAAGGATTAAGGAGTAAAACCTGAAATTGCATTGAGTCCATTAACACATGTATGAAAGAAAGATACTGTATTTTTGTTTGAAGGATGAGAAACAATGACTTTCTCTTCATCTATGGAATGTTCTAACTTCCACTCAGATAGTAAAGGCACATTTAAGGGTGAGTTGTTGAGAACTTTTTCTGACATATTGGAAGAAACTGAATTGTTGATGGAAAATACTAAGATATTTTGTTCTCAATTAAATATAAACTGAATTTTCAAAGTCTCAAAGGTTTGATATATACTAGGTGATAGATGGTCCAACAGTGAACTATATCACACAAAATCTAAATTATAAACGTTTAAGAAAAGCCCAAATTGAACAATTCAATTCTCATTTGCCAACCACACAAAAGAACACCTTACATATCTCTCTATCAAAGTAAAAAAAATAGTGAAAATAAAAATGTTTCAAATTATTGACTTTTATGGCTTTTATTGTTTAAATTTTGCTATAATTTTAACTAATCAAGCATATATCCTAATCATAATTTTTGAATATAATATACCTTAATTACTGATCTCGGTAGAAGATACTCTTGCTTTGATAGATACTACATTTTTTTAATTAATCATGTCGATATATATGGAGCACGTCAAATTGTTTAATCTTGCCAGTCAAATCAGTGAGAGTATGAGATTACTACCTTCAAGGCAAAGTATGAAACGTGTATTAAAAAAACACACCATAAACATGGCTTGTCCTTTCCTTTTACATATAAAAATAAAAATGACACAGTACGCATGGGTCCACTAAAACACGTGACTCCTGAGTAAAATATAAAAACTTGCTAACGAGTACTTTAAAAATATTCTTTTAAATTTTTTAATTAAGAAATTATTTTTAAAAAATATTTAACATTTTAATTTCCAATCAAACTATTTAAAATCCTTAAAGAATAATTTTAGACACTCGTTAACATTTCTCTAAAAATATTTGAAAAGTCTTAATAACACAATTAAGAAACGGTGAAGCGAGAAAAAAGGAAGGGACAAAGACGTAAAGAGTTAAGAATGGTAAGTTGTGGGGGCCATATTTGACTTATATACATTGGATTTAGAATGAGTTGGGCAATTGAGTGGTTCCAAGAATTTTTTTTTTATTCCTTTTTATTCCGACCCTACTAACTAGTATCATTGGAACACTCATTAAAAAAACAAAAAGATAAGACAAATTTGAAATTGGAAAATTTATCACTACATCAACTAGTTTCGTTGGTGGAATGATGTTGCATCGTTCTGTGTTAGATTTTTGCTTGCCGCAAATTTTTGTTTTTGGGAAAGAGAAATGACATTTGTAAAATTACTTTTCGACAACTTTCTCTCTTATACTTATATTATATTTTTACTATGTCTCTTCCTTTTTCTCTTTCTATTGTTTTTGACCAATGAAAAAAGAGAAAATGAAGGTTGTCAAATAGGTTGTACCAAATGGTTGTTCAAATATCATTGCTCTTTGAGAAATGTTAACCAATGTCTCTGGGGCACTAGTTAAGAAAAACTAATATAAAAACTTTGTATTGAGAAGTGGTGAAAAGTAGAATGTTCAATTTTATGAAAGTCAAAAAGTTGTTTTTTATGAAAAAAAATTATACTTTTACTTCTTTAACTAATGTCCCGGAGGCACCGGTTAATATGACCCTCTGTTTTTAAGTTTTTTTGTTGTAAATGGATAGAAAGGGAAAAAAAATAATAAATCGATGTGTTTGATTTAATTGTGCAATTCAATTCAAGGATTCCAAAATATCATGAATGATATTCGCCAATCATTTTATTTAATCCGGTTTGCATAAATTGTTAAGGGTGAATTGAACCTACTATTTAATGTGTCCACACATGCTTTAAAATTCATTTGTGCAACCTTCAATGTATGCTATTCATCTTTCTAGAAGTGATTTTTAAGTTGGAATGGTAATTGGACTCAAGTCTAATAGACATTCCAAAAAATACTCATGTTGGGTGGATAAATACCTGGATTGTTAGGTACGCATCGGAACTTGGATAATTACACGCAAATTTTAACGGGTATGGACACAGGTACGGACACTCTAGTGCCCAGCTCGCCCCACACCCGCACATTATGTATACTATAACTAATATTTTATTTAATACTAAAATTAATTAAGTAATACTACTAAGTCTTTGATATTTATTGTAATATGCATATTTTTTTATGTATATACTTTAGATCCTTTTTGTTTTACTAAATACTACGTTGTGAAATATTTATAAGTTGATTTAAAAGATTTTAAATCATGGTTAAATTAAGTTGTGATATTTTTGTTATTTACTGTCTTTTTGTTGTTAATGTGCGGGTAATGGGCGCGGATACAAGCGCTTATGTGCACATAGGGTACGGGAACAGACACCGAACTTGTTGTGCACGAGGGTATAGGCTTGGGTACGGGGATTTTTTTATAAACGCATGTATGGGGATGGGACTATAATACCCTGCCTAAAGGGTACACATTGTCATCCCTATTTTCAAGTGTCAAAAACAATTCTGACTCTATAAAATTATGTTTGGCATTCTTTTTGACAAATCAATTTTGAAGACTAAAAGCAATTCTATTTGAAGCTATTATATGTAGCTTTTGTTTCTAAAATTGATTCTTTCGAACAAATTTATAATTCAACTCAATTTTATATGATTTTGTAAAGAAAAAAAAAACTCAATTTTAAATGAATGCATCAAGACACTTTTAATCAAAATCAATTTTATATAATCAATTTGTTCAAACTCAATTTTTGTCAATTAAATAAAACTAAAATGGTATGAAATTTTTTTAAAGGATTCAATTAAATAACTTAAAGAGTGGTACGGAAAAATTTAAAAGATCGACTTGTTATAATTAAATAATTTAAAATATCTCTTGTGTAATTTAGTCAATTTTTAAATAAAAACAGAAAATGTTATGTCAAAAATTAGTGCTGACAACCTTAATTCCACACCAAACCAGAAAGAGACACAAGATGAAATTGAGAATGCATGAACCAAAGAAAAAAACAGCGGTGTATAGTATACTTGTTGACTCTTAGATAACAAATAAAACTCATATTCAAAATCCCATCCTCACCAACCATATAATTTTTTGGTCTGAAATCTTTCGGACGCAAGAAATAACCATTGGAAGCCATGATAAGAACAATGATTTAATCAAAGGGATAAATCCAAAAGAATAAAAACAATTGCTTCTTTATTTGTGTGGACATAAGTTTCATAGGACAACAAGATAGCCCATTGAAGATAGCATCACAAAACTATGGTTTTAGGCTAAACAAATATAATAATTGCTAATTAAATATAACAACAACAAAAAATCTAAATTGGATTTTATTGAAAAACATCTTATGTTTTGTTAAACAAAACAACTTATGAAGTTAATAAGGTTACCTGATAAAGCATTGAGACCATTGAAACAAGTTTTCATGAATGATGTGGTGACATTGTTGCCAGAAATTTGGCTTCCTTCATGTTCTGCTATTAGAGGAATATTCAGAGCCATATCTTCATTACACTGCTGCCACTTATCACCTTCTCCTTCCATTGATATTTTCAAAAAAGATAGAGGCAGAGTTTTGTTGTTTGCTACTTCTCAGTTTACCAAAACTATGGACAATGTTTATCTCTTTTTTCAGAAATAAATAATAATAATCTTTAGTGCACTTTGTTTTTCTTTTTATAGATTGGTTCTTTTGATAAGATAAGTTAGTATGTTGGATAGATATAAGTAAGTACGGATAATGATTGAAACATAGTCACATAATTTGCAATACGCGTTGGTATGGGTATGGATTAGCGATATACTTGAGCAAAATTCGATATCTGTTGGTTCGTAGTATTAGTATGGCCTAATTAAATATAGTAAGCTATCGATAAATTTTTAATAAATCGATTCTTTTTACTAGCATTATAAACAAAGCTTAAAATTGATCAGTGTGAAACCTCTTAATATTTAATTAATTAAATGAATTAATAGTACAAAAAATGTAGAGGAATTGTACTAGTCGGATGCAACTACGGGTGAAAATGAGCCGGGTCGAGTCGGACTTTGCTTAAATAGGTCTGACCTAGTTGAAAAAACTAAGGCCTAAGCTTTGGCCCTTTACCTGTCAAAGGCTTTATTTTAAGCCTGACCTGACGTTTTTAAAATCTTAGTCTGACCTATTAACCTGTTTAAAAGCCTAGTTTGTGTTACAAATTTCAAGTAGAGTCCATTCATCCTTTTTTTTTTCTTTTCAATTTGTGGAACGTACTTAATGTAGAGATAAACATTAATTAGATACAAATTAAACTAATAAAACACAATCGTAAAATTTATAGATTGCTAGAAACTCAAGAATAATCATGTCTCATAACAAGAAGGATTTCAAACTTAATCTCATAACCATACTTAACTTTAGGTATTAGTACCAAGCCTCAAAAGTTCATACAAACCAAATAAAAATATGGGTATATAATGATAACTTAACAAGCTTCCAAACAGTAAGAACCTAAAAACAAAATCAGCACTTAAGCAGAAAAGAGAAAAAATGCATAAAATTTTCAATGTGATAAAAATTCGAATTGTACGAATCAGTCCAAATTTGGAGTTTTCTTGCTCAAAATCATCGTATTTCAAGCCTTATCAAACATCTACTTAAAGGTTAGTTCGAAATCCTTATGCATGCAAGTTATTTTGGGCGTTTTTTTTCTTGGGTACTGAAGCTGTTCGGATTTTGTTTTTCGGACTAGGTTGTTGCAATTCGGAAAATGAAATCCGGACAAATCCACGTGTATTTTTTTACCTTTTTTTGTGCTGTGTTGTGCCCTAAATTTGATTCCTTTTCTGTTATGCATGTGACAGGTATGGATGATGATGTTGATCGACATGTTACATATCACACATCCGTTAGGAGAGAGCGGGAAGAGCTTCGTCTCGCGCGTAGGATGGCTCGAAAGGCAGAGGCTGGATAGGCGGCGGAGGGTGTAGCTCATGCTCCCAAGCGTAGGGATGGCAGGCCACGCCTTGTTGTTGAGGATGAGCTTGAGCCTCAGCCTCAGGCTGACCTAGATTACAAGAAGATGGACGTGGAGCATCAGGCTTAGGATGATTCTTAGACAATGGAGGAGGATGTGGAGGAGGATGCCCAGCAGCAGCAGCGTCAGAGGATGAAGGGGAAGAAGGTGGTGGAGCCAGACCATGAGCCTCTTGACGACTATCCTGGTGGCCCACACGACCTTACCCTACTGACGAGGTACCATGTGCACGTGGCCAGGAAGGCGTCTGAGGAAGGTAAGTATTAATGTGATATTTTAAGAAATCGATGTTAATCTTGGTGAAACTATTGTTAATGTTGTATAAGGCATTACCTCTGATTAATTCTTTGTATTTTTATTTGATATCTAGTTTAACTCACTTTATCTTTGTGAAACTGATGTTAATGTTTTATTTTTAATTTTTTGCAGTGGCGGAACAATTTAAAATGCATCAACAACGAGAAGAAGATTGATACAATGATATCAGGCCTATCGTGAACACATTGTGGTGGCGTGATGCACTGGGAGCCACTAGGCTTTCTTGGCTTCAGGATACCAACTAGACTTAGATTGACCATGACCTAATTTCTGCATTTGCGGAGAGGTGGCACGAGGAGACTTCGAGCTTCCACCTTCCGTTTGGTGAGATGACAGTGACACTTGATGATGTGTCCTGTTTGCTACATCTCCCCATTGATGGCGTGCTTATGTCCTACGAGTTCATATCAAGGGATGATGCAGTGGATTTGATGATCAGGTATTTGGGTTCTGATCCTTCAGATGCTCTTAAGGAGATGACTAACACCAGAGGTGAACATGCTATGTTTAGCTGCTTGACGAAGATTTTCAAGCAGTGTCTCCTATGGCAGTTGGAGTTATTTAATGAGGGTGGTATGGATGAGGAGGTGCAGAGGTTGCGGGACCAGGCTCTGCGAATATATTTGTTGTACTTGGTGGGGATCATGCTCTTCACGGACAAGATAGGCACCTATGTGGATGTTGTCTACCTGAGGCACTTCAGAGACCTAGAGGTTGTTGCTGGTTTTTCATGGGAGCTGCGTGCCTATCTCACTTGTATAGAGAGCTTAACCATGCTTCCCATTGGGCCTGCAGTGAGCTGTCAGGGTACTTGCCTTTGCTGCAGGTATAAATTAATAATTATGTTTGTTTTTTCATTTGTAAGTTTTAACCTTGTTTATATATTTATATGTGGTTGTCTTTGTTGCAGGCTTGGATTTATCAGGGTATAGGCAGCAAGGATGCGTGGGGTGGATATCGGGAGGAGTATCCGCGCTCCATGATTTTTGCCCCAAAGATGGGTTTGTCTACACCAGACGAGCACATAACGCATATGGATGTGCTGGATTTGTCGGGCGTTGTCATGACCCCATATGTTGAGCACCGTCAGGCATGTCCTTTTGAGCGGGTCAGGCTATACTTTGGATGGCTCAGATACGGTAACCGCATGGTGAGATATCTTTCAGAGCGGGTGCTTCGTCAGTTTGGGTACGTTCAGACCATCCCGCGATATCCATTGGAGAGTGCACCTCCCCACCAAACCTTAGGGGAAATCACCATATGCTTTCAGCGTGCTCTTGATTATGCGCTGACACCTCAAGAGTTGGGTCACCCTGCAGTGTATGGTGTGGAGGCATCAGAGGGATAAATCCAGTGGTTTTATGACGTCTCTCATCCACACATGATTCTCCCAGACATGGAGGTCCCGGTGCCGAGGCCACCAGAACAGGAGGTCATTGATGAGATTGCTACTCACGAGGATGGAGGGCATGGGTACTTAGAGCTGAGCGAAAGGTTGGGCCGCATCAGAGGCCTTGTGTATGTTGTTACGAACAGTGGTGAGGTGCAGCACGAGTCTGACACATGGAACCATTTGGAGGAGGTATTGAGAGAAGTGCATGGTGGGAAGATTTACCGCCATGGGGGAACTACTCAAGGCGGCAGGGGTGCCGGGGGTTCCAGAGGTGGCAAAGATGGTAGGGGTGGTGGGGGTGGTAGGGGTGTACTTATAAAGGGTTGATTGTAATTTATTTTTATGTTAATGTTTGAATATTATGGATGATTTTAAGTTAAGTAACACTTGGATAATTTTAATTTTTATGTTTTATTAATGTTTGAGAATTATATTGAGTTGTTAGTTGTTATGTTATAAATTAGGCTTAATAGGTCATTTGGTCCCTCAAATAATTTCCAGTTTTCATTTTGGTCCCATAAGTAATAAAACTCATGTTTTGGTCCCTCAAGTTCACCTCCGTCGGTCAAATAAATCCTTTCCGTCAACACATGAAGCTTCCGTTAGTTTTTGCCACGTGGCCAAATCCTATGTGACTGATGCCTTTCATCCTCCTCTACTGTTATGGTCACCATGGATGCACCTAACACTTCCCTCAATCATAACCCGAAACAATAAGAAATCCAAAACAACAACATCATGGAACAACATCAACAAATTCAATTCATAGAACAACAACAACCGTAAAGCAACATCAATTCACCAACCATAAAGCAACATTCAATTTACCAACCGTAAAGCTAAAAATATCAATTCATAGAACAACAACATCAAAAAATTCATGGATTGAATTGAAACAACAACAACATCATAGAACAATAACATCAACACCGGATTGAATCGAAATATGGCTATCGCAGAAAAAAGATTTGAATTACAACAACAACATCTCTGGATCTCTTTCACCTTCTTCTTGTTCGTGTTTCTTCTTCTTCTTGTTTGTGTTTCTTTAAGCTGACATCTAGAACCCAGAAAAGGGTTTCAAGAGAGGAAGCGTAGGCACATAACCAACTCAGATCTGAAGGTTTCTTTCTCTGTCTTCATTTTTCTTTTATTTTTGCTTTGATTCGCTGAAGAGGAAAGATGAAAGAATTGAATGATTAGAATCTGGAATTCGATTTTTTTTCCTTTGTTGTTGGGATTCGAATATGAAATTGAGAGAAGATGTGACTATGGTGGAATGAATTATTTTAGGTGGGATTCTCTGAGAAGAAATAGGAAAGAATTGAGATGAGGAATAAGATTATGGTTGAATGAATGATTTCAGGTTTGAGTTGATAATGATGGAGGTGGGGTTTAATTTATGTTGTTTGTTTTTCTGAAATTTTTTTCTGGATTTGTTTATGAATGTTGTTGAGTATGATGTTGAAGATGATGAATAAATTGATGGAAGAAGATGAAGAAATTAAAAAAAAAATAAAGTGTTGATGGTTAACCGGAAGATACAATAGACTTGCATGATCCTACGATCATTTTTCTTAAGAAAAGATCAAAGGGTTAAAATTGAAAAAATTAATAAGGTCTATGGTGGACTATCTACCATGTTGGTCCACCATAGACATTTGGGGTTAAAGTTAACACCCATGGATTTATTTGATCGACGGAGGTGAACTTGAGGGACCAAAACATGAGTTTTATTACTTATAGGACCAAAATGAAAACTGGAAATTATTTGAGGAACCAAATGACCTATTAAACCTATAAATTAACACTTCACCAAACCTTTTTTCATACTCACTTTTTTCTTTTATCGGTGTTATTTTTCGAAAAAAACGTTCTCTTTCTCCAAGCTTCAAGCATGTTTTCCTTTCTCTTTTAACTCTTACTCAACCCAATCTTCATCTTTCTTCGAATTTCATCCATTTGCTTCAGTTCGCCGGTTTCGACGAATTACGGGAGAAATTGTACAAATTAAGCCAACTCGTAAAAGTATCACGAACTGGTATGCATGTACCTATTCACGGTTCACAACATGTCAAACGAATTATATGACTATGGATTGAAATAAGAAAAATATTTAGTGGAAACCTCATCGGATGGATGCACCTTAGCTGAGAAAGTGATAAGAAAAAGTGATCTGATATATATGATAGAGTTGTGTTATTTGAACAACCATTTCAATGATAACTTATTGAACAACCATTGATTTACAAATAAAATAATGTATTGTCACAAAATTCAAAACAATAGAGAAAGAAAGTAATAGCATAATGTGAGTATAAAAGAGAAAGATAATACAAAAGTTGTTAAAGAATGGTTGTACAAATATCATTTCTCTATATGATAAATTGATGATGTGATATAAAGATATACATAGAAACAAATAAGATGTTGAATGTGTCTAAAGAAATAAGAGATGCACGCAAATTATAATTACTATTATAGTTGAAATGATCAATAAGTATAAATAAAATAGTATTTTTACCCTAAAAAAATAGTATTTCTCTTATAATAATAACACCTAAAAGCGACATGAAGTAATAGGTGTGTGTGACCTGAAAAGTTAAATTCTACTCAATGTTAGGTGTGACCTCGTTGTGATGACAAACTTGCCTTTATTGATATTAACTACCCTAATCTTTCTTACTAAAGATTTTGCTTGATAGTATACTATTGTTTCATTGCGTTTTGTATATTGCCCTATACTCGTTTTCCCTTGTCTAAGTTTTATCTCAGAGTTAAGACGTCTTAAATATTATGTGATTTTGTATACCCTATATTTTAAATTAAAAAAAGTCTTTGTTATTGTTATGCGACCTATTTTCCCAAGTTCATAATGTGAATTTGTTAAGTGGTTATGGTAGTTGACATCTTTATTTATCTATACAATTTTGTCCTATCCTAAGCTATCATAATTTAATGTTCGTCAAAAAAAAAAACTATCATAATTTAACACATCAAGGGACATTCATGTCATGGAGAGTTTCATCGAGTTTAGATGTGATACACAAAGAAAGGATGATAGTTTGCTTTTTGTATTTGATTTTCTTTATGGCGATGTACGGTTGTATTTAAGCATACTAGTTAGAAAGGGATGTACTATAAATATCTTTAAGAAATGATATTTATACAATTATTTTACGACAACTTTTATAACAACTTTTTTCTTATATTTTCATTGTATTTTTACTCCCTCTATTGTTTTGATTTTGTGTTAATACCTATATCTTTTGGGTTTTATATTTGATTCAACAATATTTTGACTTTTAAAAAGTTAAATTCATTTGTAAAAAATAAAAAGAAGTTAAATTCATCATTTTTACCATTTTTCAATACAGTATTTCTATTTTTATCCTCTTATCTAATGCCTCAAAGATACTCTTTATCATTTCTCATATCTTTTATGTATATATTTAGTTTTCCCATAAATTAGTTGAAAAATGATTGTTAAATTACATACCACTATCTTTAATGTAATCACGAAACATTTTTTTTTAAACATTTTTCCAAGCTTATGATATGTGATAGCTCGTATTTGGTCGCATTCTTTTTACAAATGTGTAGTATTTTTTGTTCAAATGTATTATGATTGTTTGTTGGTGTTATTGTGTGTGTTTTGTCTTCTTTTTTTTTGTTTGTTTAATGTTTGTAACTATGATATAAATATGTTCATAACAAAAGTAGGTCTTAAATAGTAAATTGATTGAAGTTAACGAATATTTTATAATGAAAATTATTAAAGTAACCATCTAATTATTAGTTTTAAATAATAAAGATGAATGCTATTTTTTCCTTCAAAAAAAAAAGATGAATGATATTTTTGTCGAAATAAAAATGTGTGCACTTGCTAACTTAGACATTCATGTTTTTTTGTTAGTTTAAGTTAGCAAACCCTCTATATAAAACGAGATGACATGAGATAAATGATCCATTTTGGATAATTTTCTCTCTCATATTCATTATGCTCTCTCTCTCCCTCTCTTCTAAATAAGAAGAGAAAAAAATAATTCTCTCAAAAGTTGTTCAAAAATGAATGTATATAATTTAGCAATTGACCTTGCTAAATAAAAAATGAATGTACTCCCTCCGATCCTTATTATAAGAAAAAGTTGACTTTTTAGGTTCATTGGGTAAGTGATGTATCTAGTCTATATTTATAACAAGATACATTAATTATTTTATAAACTAAAAAAATCAATTGTTTCTTATAATAAGGACCGGAGGGAATATATAATTTAGCAATTGACCTCGCTAAATAGTGCATTTATTCTTTTTTAGATTAATCTATATTTTTTTATATTAATCTATATTTTAATGAAATTTGGAGCCTAACGCATTCTTACAAAACCGGCTTGTAAGGAGAGGATTGCCTCCTCTTTATATACTCTTCTCAAGAGTCTTATCTATCTGACGTGGGATATCCCAATATAATTTACATTTTAACTCTTTCTCTATGTCTTTTCTTTCTTTCTTTCATTCCTTTATATATTTATATGAATGCTCTTTTTTTTCTCTGTTTTTGACAAAATCAATATGTCTGCGTGTAGGAGATGAGTCGTCAGGATTTGAATAACTACGATAACAGGTGCTGTTAATCTTATCATATGAAGACTAATAATAACAAAAAAATGTGCTTTACGTGGTGGCTGAATTGTGTATTTAAGGATAAGTGAAGGAGACAAATCTCCTTGACTCTTAAAAGTTTGAACTCTTTGATAGGGACAACCGCTAGCAAGCTTCTCTAGAATGCTCATTTTAATTAACTTTTTCCTATGACTCTTGCGATAAACAATACTCCCTCCGTTTTTAAATATAAACAAAATTCACTTTTTAGGTTCATTCATTTAATGATGTATGTGGTTCATAATATGGATTACATACATCATTAAATGAATGAATCTAAAAGACCAATTTTGCTTATATTTAGAAACGGAAGAAGTATGCATTTAAAAAAAAATTAATAGTTTAGTGACTAGAATTTCATAATTTCAAGTTTAATAATTGAAGAATCTTAAATTTTAACTCCAATCGCTGAATATATAATATAATGTCCCTGTTCACTACCACAATTTTGACTTTTAATTGCACAATTTTAATAGCGTTTCTGGATAAATGCTATTAAAAATGCAACTCATAAACCTGTTATAGCACTTTTCAGAAAGTGCTAATGTTAAAAGTTGGGTTAGATAGTGCTTTTCTATAAACGCTATTATTTTGGTTTGCACTAATAGCGCTTTTCAGGAAATGCTATTGTTAGATGTGGGTATAGATAGCATTTTTCACAAACACTATTGTTTTGGTTTTTTGAAAATAAAAAAGGGTGGATTTTTTTCATTTTAGCGCACAAAGCTTAACCCGGTCCCACAATTCACATACACAAAAGCTCCTCCATCGTGCTATCAGTACCAAAAAAAGAAATCACGAAAAAAAATCATAGAACTCAATCGTCTTTCCTTCATCAACAAACTGCATTGTTCCACCGTTGTCCTTTCTCCTCCTTCATCAACCTCTCAATCACGCATCTTCTTCTCAATCGAGTGGTTGTTTCTTCTCTCAATCGAGTATTCTTATTCTCCGGTATTGTTCACTTGCTTTACTTTTTGTTCCTTCTTTTAATAGATTTTGATTTGGTGACCCTTTTCGTTTCTTCTCTCACTGTATTTTGATTTGGATTTTTACTGTTCACTCGATTTACTGTTCACTCGAGTTGTATGTTTCTCTTGACCCTTTTGCTTAGATTTTGAGAGTTCAATATGTTATGATGCTTAGATAATTTTTAGCTTTTGACTTTTGCTTCTCATGTTCAAGGATTTGACTTTTGTTTTTTTAATGATCTTTTGCTCGGTATGGTTTTTCTACAATTAAAGAAACACACATTAACTGAAATTGTAGTCCATAGTCACATAATACGCAATTTGCGTCAGTACGCAGTACGGGTTCGTGCTGAGCGACATGAGAAGAATTTGGTGCGTATGGGGTATAGAGTTTCGGTACACGCCAGTTCGTAATACTAGTAAAAATATAAAGTATTTGTCAAAGATAGCTGACTTGGCTTACTGATGCTAAACTAAAGGATACCTAACTTGGCTAACTTTAATTCCTACTTTATTAATTAGGTGTAAACAATCATGCACCGCCTACTAATTAGTATTATAATAGGATATTTTATTATAAGTCGTTTTACTATTTTCATACATTAAAATATGCATTTAATTGTTATCGTTGTGAATATTGTTTAGTTGATAGAGACATTGAATTATATATGTATGGACTGGAGTTCGGACCCAAATTTTCTACTTATTCTTGATAAAATTTTAGCAACTACGCTATTTGACAACTAAAAAAAGTATTTAATTTTGTATTGAAAAAAGAAATAATTATGAATGATTTTATAAAATTTACTTATAATGACATGAGAAAAAGAGAAAATGTTTTTTTCTTTTGCATTGAAAAAGAGAGAAATTTTTTTGCATTGAATTATATAAGAGTGTAATCAAATAACAAGTGGTACAATAACAAAAGAAACATTAATGTTTTTTTTATATTGTAAAACGACTTTCAATAAAAATACAAATATTTTTTATCTCATGAAAGAAGAGACAATGACAAGAAAAACAAACCAACTCGCTGCTTAAAAATCTTAGAGACATTTGCAAGCAAAAAGATATGCAACTAAACCTGGTTAATCAACACAGTCGTAGCATTGAACTTAAAATTGATTTATGAAAACCAACAAAGCAAGCAGTGGCCCAATTTATTAGGGGAATGACAAATACTAACTATTTTTTTAATGCAAATGATATCACTAACAACTATATTAAGCACAAAATGTGCAAGGAGTAGATAAAAAAGGACAATAAAGAGCCGAAAGAATATCAAAATTCCACAAAACACCAACAACCATAACAGCAAACAGAACACATATCTGGCTAAATCCAAATCCAAAGTCCATAACAAAACAAAAACTTTACAATGTACTTCTTTGGCTACTCTACATGCATATCTTTCATTCGTTCAACACATATTCTGCCAAACTAACTTCATAATAGAATCATATCCACGACTCTATTCAATTTTTCAAAAAATTCTTTCTTTATATCTGCCAACAAAACACATATCCAAGAATGAATATTTTGCCAATCCAAAGAAGAATCTAAAATACAACATATCATTGATGGACAAATTCGACAAGTGTACCAAATTATTTACAAGTAATAAAGAGTAATTAAGATCCTTAAAAAAAAGAGTAATTAAGATTATCTCCGTATAGATTGTTGTTTCAACTCGGCAACTAGCATTACTTATTAGATGCAGAAAATAAAAATAAATAAAATAAATGAAAGCGGGTAAATTAAGAGGGTTTTGCAAGCTTGATAGCAGTAGTAAGTAAGTAACCTGGTTTGATTGCAGAATGTTAGTGGCGGTTAAGATTTCTCGAATCCTCTCTATTCTCTTGTTAGATTCAACAAACAACTCTTCATTCAGTTATAAGACAATGGTTCTATTTAAGTTATGAGCTCGTGGGGCATTATGTCCCTCCAGCTGTAAAGTTTCACCTGTTGATCACTCTAAAGTTATACCCAACGTTGAAGGGTGTAAGGTCGTCAAGCCTACTTGGGTCGATAGGTGCACACGCAACATATTAGATTGGGGCCTCACTCTCTTAGAGCTAATTGAAACATAGGATAATTGGTATTTCGAAATTGTCATCTAAAGGCTCCAACTTCGTATATGAATCTTTGAAGTTCATAACATGTTCCATATTGATGACAGCTGTTTTTATGTGTTTTAGTTTAGTTTTTAGCAGTTTTGGACAGCTGACAGCTGAAAATGACAAAATAAAAGGAGACTAGGAAAACCAAAATCGGGTTACGATTTTGGAAAATCGGGCCATGATTATGACCAGATTTTGATGAAATTTTGAGCTTTTTAATTAGACAAAAAACGGGCCACGATTTCTAAAAATTGAGACACGATTTTACGTTACAAAAACTAATTCTATAAAAGCCATGTGTGTTTCTGAGCCAAGGGTTCACAATTTTGAGGAGAAAAAGGCGTTTTTGGATCTGCAGAACTGGAGAATCAGAGGGAGACCATCAAACCTCATAGTCAGTCCTCCAATCTATGTAATGAATCCTTCTTTTTTATTAGTTGTTTATACTTTAGCTATGGGTAACTAAATTCCATGTGGTTAAGCCTTGGATGAAAGTTTTGTAAGCTATATGGCTATGTAATTTGTATGAACTCTCTTGATTATCAATGAAGATGTAGTCTTATTCAGTTAATCTTGAGTTTAATACTTTTTATATGTTTCTAAATGACTATTAGCCCTAGCATCTTGTATGTATGAATTGATCATAGAATTTGAATGACTATTAGCCCTAGTGTTTGAATCTGATCTAAGTAATCTGATTAACTTAATTAATTAAGCTAGAGATAGACAATTGTTGCGTTATGTTCTAGAGATTAACGGTCTGCGAAAACCTTCAATGGTTTTGCATTCACTTAAAAGATTAAGAGGTTGTGACTTTAGGAGAGAGTTCTAATTCTAGAGATTGATTAGAACTACTTTGTTAATATATCGTTAGACTAGCAAAACAGTGATAGGAAAGAGGTGCAAATTATCATATGGCGAGCATTAGAGGATTCGATCGGTCTAATCATTCGTCTAATTAAATTTCTAAACCAACTTTTATTGTGCTTTTCTATTAGTTAATGTTATCGAACCAAACTATTTGCTTTGGGCAACCCTCAAATTGAATACATCCTTTATAATGATGAAATTACCAAATAAAAGTTAACACCAGTCCTCGTGGGTACGAATTTAATATTATTACTTGGATAGTTTTTTGTACACTTGTCAAATATTTATCAAATATTACCTTATTAGTTCTACAAACGGGCACCCCTATCTCGTCTACCTTAGCAAAGGGGGTATTAAGATTAATATGTGACGTTCTGAAGGGAGTGTTTGCTATGTTTCTATGTTCAGTCATAGGTTCTAGGTATGTCACACTCCCTAATCCAGTTGAATAACATTAAGAATTTTGCATAATAAAATAAAATAGAGATTATAACATAACTAAATAAGAGAATTGAATTAAAAAGATCAAACAATAAAATAGACGTTGATCTCGGAATCTTGTCTAATTAGTGTTTAGTTTCTGATGGTAACTAAAAACAAAATTACAAAAAAATAAATCCTCTTGAGAACAAAAATATATACAATTTGTTTTTGCATATATAAACATATAAAATTTATCATATATGTACATAAAAATTTGTTTTCGCATATATAAGCAAATAAAATTCACAACTGGTTAGTTTCAAAAAATAAAAAAAATTCACAACTGGTTTTTTTTTTTTCCTAAAAAAGTACAGATTGTTGTATATATATGATAAAAATATTTAATAGAAACATTGAATTAATACTGATAATTTTCATTTGATATTTGTGAATATTCGACAATATTAACAGTTTAATTGGTTTTTCTCTCTAGAAAAAGTCTCCCACCTCTCTCTAACATACAGTACATTACCGTACCATTTTCTTCTTCTCCCAAATCCAAATTTTGTTCATCAAAGATGTAGATCTGAAACATGGTGGTGGTTGCTTGTCTTGGATGGCTTCCATCACCAACCCCCCTTATGGGGTTTCAGTCGTCGACGCCGCCGCGACTTGTTTTGTCTTCACCGAAGTTTCTCCTTTTGCCGACGCGATGGTTTGTGAGTTTATCTTGCTGCTGGATGCAATGCTAATCATAGCTGGTTGCTGGGTTTGGGTTCCGTTCGGTTAGTTGTGGGTTCACTTCGCTGCTTGTCGTCGTGGCTCCGGTGGGTTTTGCGTTTTTGTTTCGTCTTGGTGGGTCGCTAGTGATGTAGTGGGTTGTTGGTTCATTTTCATGGCCAGCTTTCTGTTTGGGTTTTTTTGTATGTTTCGTCTCCAAATCTATGTTGGTGGGTTGTGTTCGCAGCTTGCCTCCGTCATTTCGGAAGGGTGGTGTTTCTGTTTACAATCACGGTTGTGTTTGTTTGTACCCCTGAACTTGAAAATTTATATATTTTTTTTATCATTGACTCAAAAGATATTAAAGGCAAACTATTAACAATTATTGATCGTATAAATCTTTATGGAATGTATGTTTATGCAGCTATTGGTCATAAATTATTATGGAAGGTATGTTACTCTCATGTGTTTTAAATATATAATATATAGAAGACTTTTTTTACACAAGTTGGTAATTATGTTAGAGTATGAACTCATAAAATACACAAGTCTTTGATAATATTGTGTCCATAAAGAAAATTCATAGGTTAATATATTTGCAGAAGGAAGAAGAAACAAGGCTTAGGTTTGTGAATTTGCAACTTAATTAATGATATAATTTTTATAATGCAGGAAATGGGATTAGCTGCAGCATGTTAAATAGATTGTGTCACAGATCTTCTACATGAAGCCGATAGATCACATTGTCCTACAGAGTTATGTGATAGATATTAATTTTCTGCTGCTATGGCATTCTTGTCTTGGTTTATTTCAACAGTTTGATATCTTTTTAATGTTTGGTTTTTAGTTTTACCTTCTTTGTAAAAAAATTATCTTGCTTCTTGTTGATAAATATGAAATATGTATGGAAAGGCTTCACATGACAAAACCATTATTTCTTTGGCATATATTCATTCATGTTCTTGTGAATAGAATTTTGATGACAATAGGTACAATATACTACTTGAAGAACTGGATGTATGATTTTTGGTAAGGAAAAAAATATAAATTTTTAAGTTTAGGGGGCATTTTGCACATAAGTGCAAAATTTCAAGGGGGTATTTGATCATAACCGTAAACAGTTAACAGAAAAATTTGACGGAGGGGGTAAATTGATTAACGTTATACAATTTCAGAGGGGGGTAATTGAAATTTTGTTAATTTCAGGTGGATAGTTGATGAAACTTACAATTTCGAGGGGAAATTGCCTATTTACTCAAAAAAAAATATTATTTTTTATATAAAATCCGCAATGTTACCTGACCGTGCGAAAACACGGATCTTTTATTGGTTAAATGATAAAAACCATATTCTACCTTTAGAGAAATTCTTTTTCCACTCTCGTGACTTCTCATGCGTCCTACAACATGTCGTATTCTATAATTCACACAATGTAAAAATACATTAAAATCTTGTATTTCATAATTCGAACTAGGTTTGGTTGGGAAAAACACTCTCCTAAATTTTGTAGCTAAACAGAACAAGTTTGTTATATACTCTCTACAACTTTAACCCAAAATATTCTTCATTCTCTTTATGCAGCAGCCGCAGCTAAATTTCTTATCTCACCCTGCAGACTTCATGGCTGCTTCACGTTGCTTGTTGTTTTTTTCCAAGCAACTTAGGGTTTTTGAGATTCCCTTTTGACCAACACGTGATGCTCACATGTGGCCTTGGTCCAGTAACCGCCATACACACTTGTATTTTATTTTCTGGTATAGATCACTGTTTATCTATCTATAGAATATGTGAAACCTTTGAGCTTTTGAAACTTAAGTATAAGTATTTGATAATATCCAAGTTTTTTCCATCAACAATTCTAGTTTTTTTTTCTGTTGTACAATGTCTGAAAAACATCACAACAACTCAACCTTAAATGTGCCTTTATTATCTGAGTGGAAATTAGGACATTTCATAGATGATGAGGAGAAAGTGATAGCCTCTCATCCTTCAAACAAAAATACAATATCTTTCTTTCGAACATGTCTTAATGGAGTCAATGCAATTTCAGGTTTCCTCTATAGTCCTTAACATATATAATGGCTAAAAGATGGACACTACTTTCTGCTTTTCTATTTCTTTTGTTTTTGTATCTGTATTATACTGTAGATATTGTTTTTTTTCTTTTCAATTTCATAAAATATATGTTATTTGAGTTTATCTAATTTTTTAGTTTTAATATTCAGATGGTTTGTTTTTAATTTTAAATAAAAAATAATTTGGATAGAAAAGGTCCACAAAATTAATAGATATATTTCGAAGGTATTTAGATACTGAACTGAACTATAGGAAATGTAAAAATAAAATAAAAATAAAGGGAGAAAGATAAACGGATAAAATTGTAAAAACAACTTGAGCTTGATTGATTGCTTTGAATAGTTGTGTTTGATTAATTGCTTTGAACAATTGTACAAGATGGCTATTTGTAAAAAAAAAAAAAAAAAACTAATCCTCAAAAGACGTGTAAACAATGTTTAGTTTTGCATGGTTATTTGCATTGATAGTTCGTTAGTTTTCCCTCGTTGAGAGAATGTTTGACATGCACGTTCAACTGACAACCTTTTCCTTTACGATATGATCCTTTGACAAGGTCCATTGTGCATAGCCTTCCACAAAACTTCCTCCTTGCTCATTGCGGTTAGTGATGCTATAAACAATGAGCATGTCTTGAGTGCCTCACTGTTCAGTCCTACTACACTTTGACTAAGTCTGATGTCTTCAAGATACTTCTCAATAGACTCAAAAAATAATAATAATCAGTTGACCTTTGTGTAGCTGCAATATTGCTCGTCTAACCCTCCATCGGCTAAGGTGGAGTTTGCAAATTCTTAAATTGTCTCTTTGTAAATTTCGGTCACGATAATTATTTTTAGCATATGATCTTTTAATTTGACAAGAAATCTTATTTAGCATATGATCTTTTAATTTCTCCAACACATTGTCATATATAAAAAAGAGAACTAAAATAAAAATAAACTGATAATGTTTTATGTGTCATTGATTTTCACAGGTGTTGGAATACTTTCAGTTCCATATGCATTAGCCTCAGGAGGATGGTTAAGTTTAGCTCTTTTATTTTCTATTGCAGCAGCAGCTTTTTATTCAGGCATACTAATGCAAAGATGCATGGAGAAGAATTCAAACATTAAAACATATCCTGATATAGGTGAACTTGCATTTGGAAAAATAGGAAGATTAGTAGTATCAATATCAATGTATACAGAGCTATACTTGGTTTCAATTGGATTCTTGATTCTTGAAGGTGACAATTTGAGTAATTTATTCCCAATTGAAGAGTTTCAAGTATTTGGTTTATCAATTAGTGCAAAGAAATTCTTTGTGATATTGGTTGCAGTGATTATCTTGCCAACAATTTGGTTAGATAATTTGAGTCTCCTTTCTTATGTATCTGCAAGTGGTGTGTTTGCTTCTGGTGTTATTATTTTGTCAATATCATGGACTGCAGCATTTGATGGAATTGGTGTTCATCAAAAGGGTGATATTGTAAATTGGACTGGAATTCCAACAGCTGTTAGCTTGTATGCTTTTTGCTATTGTGCACATCCTGTTTTCCCTACTCTCTACAATTCCATGAGGAACAAACACCAATTCTCTAATGTAAGTGCTTTTTTTTGTTTTTTGTTTTGTTTGTTTTGGTTTTGATTTGTGATATCTATAAAATTCTAAATTGCTTTCAAAAGTTTATAGTAGTTATTCTAAAAACCGAACATCGAGCCGGCGAAACCTTTGGGTCCTAATTCAAGTTCTGTAAGTTTCGGTTGTTTTCTATCTAACCCAACCTTTACAAAACGGCTTGTAAGGTTAAAATCATATAACAAACCACCACTTATAAACATATTTTTATACAATAACCTAATCGACGTGGAACTCTTATAACATACCTTTGGCATGTCAAGAACTAGACATATGAAGTGTGACCGGAGCGTAAGTTAAAGACAGCAAGATAATACCCCCAAAGATCCAGCCACCAGCGCAAACAAGTCCATTCATAATACAAGCAAGCCATATAACTTTAATCTCCTCTACTATGGCCTCCACACTTTTAACCATATTATTGAAGATGGTGTCATTTCTTGCTTTTCAGATTAGCCATATTGTCGCTTGCCAGATCATGCTCAATCCCATTCGGATCTTTTTGTGCATTGCCCCCCATTTCCACACTCTCAATGAAGAGATAGGTTTGGTGGAATGATAAAGTTAAAGTGAAGCCATCACAACAAAAGCAACCAAATATATCTCGCCATATGACAATGTAAGAAAAGATGAGAAAAAGATTCAATCTCCGATATGCAACCAACACAATTAATTGAAGGCTTAAGTGCTTTTTGACACCTTAACTTTTAAAAAGTTGTGATTTTGACCCAAAAAAAAAACAATTTTTGCCCTAAACGTTGCAAAGTTACTGAGAAGGTGCACGTGTCCCAAAACAGGGGCCATAATCGAACCTTTTGTAAAGATGAGGGGCCAAAAGAGCATATTTCCTTTATGTTCGAGGTCAAAAGAGCATATTTCCCTAAACACGGGGTCACTTTTGCCATTTTTTTAAAAAGGGGACAAAATTGCTACTTTTGCAAACTTAGGGGGTGAAAGAGCATATTTCCCTTATGTTAGAGGGTCAAAAGAGCATATTTCTATTAACAGGAGGGGTCACTTTTGTCATTTTTTAAAAGGGGGCCAAAATCGCTACTTTTGCAAACTTAGGCGGTGAATAGTGCGTTTAAGCCTTAATTGAATCGTTTGGCGGTAAACAATTCCTAATCGCCAAGTTAATCTTCGTCTGAATCCAGTTATGGAGGAGTTTCCAAGAGGATGCCACAACTTTCGAAAGGCCCCGAATTTCCAATTTTGACGGCACTCTTTTTTTTTTTCTTTCCTCCGAACACAAATCCTCCCCCTCCAACAGTCCTACCAACTTCTTGTACATTGACCTCACCGAAAAAAACCCGTCATCCCCCAATCTCCACATAAAACCCTACAAATCTTACAAAAGATTTTTTAAAAGATTATTCTCCCATACAAAGAATTGTCTCCTCCAACTAAAACCCCATCCCCTACCAGTTGCAGCGTTCACCCACATCTCCTCCACTATTGCCTCTGGTTGGTTGGTTTGACATGTTGAATAGTCTTGGGTATTTAACCATGAATGACACATTTCCTTTCCAAGCCAGCTTCCAATATCTAGTGTTGGAACCATTCCTCACTTTCCTTGCAACCTCCACATTAAACAATTGTTGTTCCACCCCACCTTCTAGAGTCACTAAATCCTTCCACGACCTAGAAGCAAAACGTGGCGATGACATGCTCCCCTCCCTCCTCCTAGTAGGTTCGTTTTGGTCTTATCTCTCCACTAATACATCTTTTCAAATAACCCCTCCCTTTGTAATGACCTCCATCTTCATTTTCCTAATAAACTCAATTTAAGCACTCTCACAGCCCTGACCCCTATACCACCAATTGGCACATAAATTTTCCCCTCCACCCAATTAATCTTCCCTCCACCCCCAACCCCATCCGATAGGAACTCACGTTGGATTTAACAACTTTTCTCCAAACTTTCATTGACATCTTCATAAAAGACAATTCTCCCACCAAGACTAATGTACTTATTTCTCCATGGGTTTAGTTTCTTAGAAAGTTGTTCCAAAAGAGGATCCTATGCAATAACACTACCCGGATTTTCCCTGACCGGAAAACTCAAGTACTTGAAAAGTAGCCTACTTTCCCTACAATTCGAAAAGTGACACGCCATCTCCATAAAATTCATCGAAATGTTCACCCCCCATCAAACAACTTTTAATGAAGTTAACTTTCAAACACGATGTCATCTCAAAACCTTTCAACAAAGTTTTTATACTCCATAAATTCTCCTCAATTGCTTTCCTAGCTAGTACAGAAGGTATCATCAACATATTGGAGATGCAGATAAACATTCCATTCCTCCAAGAACTTAAACCCATCAAACAAGTTTAACCGCGCCGCATATCCTTTATCAAACCACTAAATCCTTCCTCCACCAAAATGAACAAGAAAGGCGCTAACGGATCACCTTGCTTAAGCACTCTATGTGTATTGATTTCCTCCGTTGGGCTTTTGTTTACATGGATAGACATACTCCCTCCACACACGCACAAGCCTTCATCCACGCTACCCATTTTGTGCACAACCCAACTCTCACCATCATATATTCCAAAAAAAAAAAAAAACCAATCCACCGAGTCGAAAGTCTTCTCAAAATCTACTTTTAGAATCAAGCATTCTTTGTTAGAAAAATCCACAATCTCGTTTACAACCATCACCCCATTCACCAAATTCCTTCCTTTTAGAAAAGTCGATTGAGTCGAAGAAATCATGGAATTCATAACACTTGACAATCTCCTAGCTAACACCTTGGCTAGTAGCTTATAAAGACATCCTAACAATGAAATTCGACGATAATCTTTCAACTCCAAATGAGAGTTGATTTTAGGAATCAACGCCACAAAATATGCCAACATAGCTTTGGGAACCATAGATAGAAACTGTTAAAACAACGACTAATAATAGAAGATTAGAGAAACAAAAATAAAATACAATGAACATGATTGATCTTTGTTAACATAGTTCGGTCAATGAGTCTATCTATGTGACTATAGAGAAACTATAGTTCTGATTTATTTATGTGATGAATTAGAGTTTTAGGGTTATAGTAACAATACCCCTTAAAAAGTATGAGCCATACTCTACATAAAATTATTAAGAAATACTTTACTTTATTTAAAGCATTAGATTAGATGGGACAAAAATACCAAAAAGAAAGCCAATACAAATTTAAAGTAGTTGGTTATCTTTATTGATATATTATTTTTATGTATTAATGTGTTCCCTGTATATACATTGCAGGTGCTAATTGTATGCTTTATATTAACCACGGCTGGTTATGCATCAATGGCTATAATTGGTTACTTAATGTTTGGTTCAAAAGTTGAATCACAAATAACATTAAACTTACCACTAAACAAAATAAGTTCAAGAATAGCAATATACACAACATTGGTGAATCCAATATCCAAATTTGCTTTGATGGCCACACCAATTACAAATGCTTTGAAAGATTTACTTCCAAGGACATACAAGAATAATAGAGTGACCAATATGTTTGTGAGCACTGTCCTTGTAATCAGCACTGTTATTGTTGCATTGGCTGTTCCTTTCTTTGGATCTCTCATGTCATTGGTTGGAGCATTTTTAAGTGTCACTGCTTCTGTTTTGCTTCCATGTTTGTGTTACTTGAAGATTTTTGGAAGCTATAGTACATTTGGGTTTGAAACAGTGGCAATTGTGGTGATAATATTAGTAGCTATAACAATGGGAATATCTGGGACATATACTTCAGTTGTTGAAATAGTACAAAATTTGCAATAGGTAATGTATTATGTAATGGTCCATTCTCATCTATATCTCTATAATGAAATCGCAGCCGTGAATTTAATCTACCGACGGTTTAATAAGTTCAAAGGCTACCATTGGTTAAGAATGTAGAGGGTACTTGATCCCACGATGTATCGACTATACCTTATTTTTGGCCTATTTTGACTTTGGACGGAAAATTATATTTATCTTATGAGATTATTGAAGAGTGCCTTAAGAAACACATTTTTATGAAACATTTTAGATTAACTTTCTCGTATCATTTTACGCTTCTCAAGCTAGTTTTAGGCAACGATTTACACGCGTTGCATAAAAAAGTGTTGCCAGAAGCAATAAATGCCGTAGTGTTAAGGATGTATATATTTTTTTACGGCAAGTAGAACTATTTTATTTCACTCAGAAGTAAATGACTGAAAGTATACAAATTTCATTCACAAGTAAATGACTGAAAATATACAAAAGGCTAGTAGTATCTATGAGTTTTTTTTGGATTAATTATTTAATTAATCAATTATGGATTGACAATAATCAATTATTATAAGTTAATGTTACAATATAAATTATGGTCTATTGTGTTAAGCACCAATTAGTTGATGAATATGTGTAATTGGGCTATTCTTTATAAATGGACTGTGGTGGGTTGTGTCATTTAGCTAAGCTCAATGAGAGGTCCCTGCCCTCAGCCATTTAACTATTTAAACGATATCCCATCAGACGGTTAAACTATTCTGAACACATTCTAGTGTTAAACTGAATGAGGGTAGTAGTCATCCCTCTCATCCTTCTTACAGTTATTCTTCATCAGCCGAATTCAAAGATACACAAATTCCATTCTTTATTATTAATGATATGCTATAACTTGTATCTAATGATCCATTGCTAAATATCAAAACTTGTATCAATTGGTATCAGAGCCAGATAGATACAATTTATGGCTTGCTTTATATGTACCTTATCATCGTGTTTGGTTCATTCTTTCAATTAAGTATACACTGAAATATGGTTTCGATATATTCATGCCATTGGTTTTATTTGTATCAACCATAATCGACAATTCTCAAATTATCAAATACCTTTTTTTTTAAATCGGTAATTTGGTTTGAAAAGAATAGATGGTTGCCTAATCCTTTCGGTCTATACTATCGATTACTATATGCGACTCAAAACTCTGTTTTCGATTTTCAATTTCTCTCTAACGATCGGGTTGGGTTGCGGGCAGCGGGTCAATCTTGACCCTTTCATCATATCGGGCAAAGAAGATGCAAATAAAAATAAAATGTGTCTAAAACCACGCGTGCTTCAGGTGTGTGTGAATGTAAATTATCCCATATTTGTTTATTTTAATGCCAAATAATGATTATTGAATGTTCCCCATAAAAATAAAAATTTATTTAATATTCTTATCATTTTGGCATTATTGTATGAAATTTTATGACATTAGATATTTTATATGGGGATAATTAAATTATGTTCTAAGATAATATTCTCACAATTGTTTTGTGCAAATTTTATGAACATTTGTCATTCTTATATGATATATCGGATAAATCTTACTCTCTAAATTGATGTGTCAATAAGGAATGGTTTATTCCTTAATTAACAAGTAAATATTCTATTATTTTGGGATAAAAATATAATTTCTTTTACACCCAAAATATTCTTAAGATTTGATTTATTTTGTACCCTTAATTTTTGGGATTTATATTATTTTATGAAATCTTTAAATATTTGATGCAAACTAATATGAATCATATACTTTATTAAATCATATATTTCTCTATATTTGAGTCTAAAATATTCTATAAGGAAATATTTTAAATATTCTTTTATTAATAACAGTTCTTTTATATTAAATATTCTATTATTCTTTTAAAGTGTTATGATGGTAAAAGTTCTTAATTAGACTCACTCTTACATATTTTTGCATTAAATATTCTATTTAAGTTAATATATTTTGGGATTTGTTGAGAATAATTTCTTTCATAATCATATATTTTCAATATTTGAGCCTAAATTGTTTTGAAAATTCTCTCTTATATTAGTAACACTAACTATCTAATCAATTAAAATGTTGCTATTGTGAATTTATAGAAGGCTCAATTTTATTAATTTTAATGCCAAATATAATTAATTTAAATTTTACTATTTTAAATATTCTTGGCATTATAAATATTCTAATATAATATATTCTTTAATTCATATTGTCTTAGCATAAATATCCAAAGTTCACTAATTGATATTTTGTTTTCAAAATGAGTATAGTGAGTTGTATATTATATATGCCATTTATATTAATTGAATCTAAAATTGGCATATTTCTCTTTAATATACATTCTTATAGTGTCTACTATACTCTCTAACTCAGACCTCTAATTTATTACTCTAAATTTTGTGACAAACACTATTAACTATCTAATTATATGTCTTGTCATAATTAAATGTTTGGATCACAATAATATTAAATTATACACAGTGAATAATGTATTGTTGCATTTTTTATGCTAAAATTTTAATTATGAATTAAAATTTGCACACCTCTTTGCTGTTTATCCATTAAATATTATCAAAACAACATATTAAGAATTCATGCAATTTTAAATCATGAATCATAATGATTTATAATTAGAGTCTCATATATGTTTAGTTGTAACGACTTATTCTCTATTCATGATTATTTTGGGATGACTATATTATAAGATATTCTCGTTGAGTCATCAAAGGTCATTGGCTCTAACTATAAGGATGAATGCCACATACTGCGAGGTAAGTAAGTCGTGATTTAATTATTTTTATCATCTTGTGACTTATCGTATATTATTGCACATATGAAAACATTTATTCATTCTTCACTTTTGTTGTGCAATTATGATATTCTATATAGAATTGAAATCTTTTTTCCATAATATTCTAAATAGAACTCTATAATTTTTATATATTTGTACTATAATACTCCATTTGTATTTATATGAAATACTATAACAACAAGAGTGGAGAACATATAATTCTTCAACAACAAGCGAGGAAAATTCTACATGTCAATTAACTATATTTCATAAACAAATATATTTATTTGTTTCATATCTCTAGATATAAATTTATTGTAGAGACTTATATTGAGGATATTAATTACATTCTTTTCTCATAAATTATTATACACTTCCATATCATTTTATATTATTGTAAACTTATTTTGTAATAGCAATATGTCGAAATCTCAAAGTTCTTAACAACTCTATTGAGAAAAATTTATTTATACCACTATTCTAAATAACTATAAATGGTATATTTGAGATATTTAATTTTACCATTTTAACTATATTTAGACATATTTTATAATATTGCTATTCTTTAATACTTATGGAAGTTTATGACTATTTTCTCTTACATCCTCAATAATAATAAAGTATAAGTCTCGTGTATTCCCGATGCTTGTAACCTGATTTTTTCTCAAATGTGTGGAAGTATAATTGTAGCATTTGAGTTTTGAGTGAGTTACTAAAATTGTATAAAGAATCTCACATCCTATGATTTAATATTAGAGACTTAACCATATATTCTCACATCCTATTTTATAAGACTAGAGACTTAATCTCACTCATATGATGATAAACCTTTTATATAATCATCATACTCTATCATATAAAGGTTACTATATTTATAAAATTCTTAAAAATTTTAACTGTGAAAAGGAGATATTGTGTTATAAAATTTTTAAATGAAAATTTACATTCTCCTTAATTCTAAATGCAGAATATGTGGTTAACTGCGAAACTCAATTCTTGATAATATCTGCTATTAGTAAATTATATATTCATGAGGTTTTATTCTATCATTGAGTTGCCACTTGTCTTAATAATTCTGCTACATTCATGTGCAAAACATGTGGTTGAGTTCATGAAACTCTGTTACTTAAAATTATATAACCACTTATGATGATAATCTTGCACCAGTAATTAAGTTTTTCACTGTTGAATGTTACATTATTAAAATATTTCTATATATCAGTGATCACTAATGAGAATCTCACTTACTCTTATTTATATATATGTGGGATTAGTGGAAGTGTTTACGCAACACTATATACTATGAGCTCAAATGAGAAATCTCACTCTTGTTTATAAATATGTGAGATCAAGAGAAATGTGTACACAATATTATATACATACAATTTAAAATTCTTATCATTGTCATACACTCTTGTGCACATTCTAAAATATGACATAGCTTAAGAGACATTAATCTTTAGTCTCATTCTATTATATTGAGATATATATTAAAATTCTTTTAATCTCAATAAGCATCATAATTGAATGCTTAAGTCAATTTTGTTGGAATATGCACAATAACCTCTTAACATGCAAATATATATATTGTGATTCACTTTTACCAACATTCCGCATTTTATGAGGTCATAAATAATAATTAAAATGTATAATATCAATACTCCTATCGAGTAAGATATTGTGTTCTTGAAATACTTATAAACTGAGATAATCACAAATGTTCTTTCATCATTGACATTCTAGTGGCCACATTAATCCACATCTTATTTTCTTTAAACTAAGTGTCTATGCTAATTTTGTTTGGAGATTCTTGAATTTCCTATTTATTTATGGATTTTCATAGTCACATTTTTTGCTAAAATTTGGATTAAATGAATGTCGTAGAACATTTATCGATTTCGATTAAATGTAATTACTCTCTCTTTATAGGCTATCCCTATTAGTAATTACTATTCTTATACCTATGTGGATATATGATTTTATAGAATTGAAAACTCATTGACAGAACCACTAACCACAGACTTATATAATTGAGTGTTGTAACTCATAATGATTTGATTAAGTCTATGATATTTTGGGTTAGTGGAAGTTTGTTATAGCATTTTTAAAATGCTATAATGATATTTTGAGTATTGTAACTCATAATGATATTATTTATGGATTTTTAAAATGCTCGGGCCATTCTTTGATGACACATTCTTTTAATTTAAGTGTGTCACTATAAATTCATCATTTGTTAGAAAAGTGAGTCTTTGGCCTGTATGATTTGTTTTTCTATCGGATTCAATTTCTGCCGTATTAAAGTTTACTTCTCTTTCGAATTAGTGCTTTGACCATACATATATTTTAAAATTTAAATTTTATATTCTTTTAGTAATTGAGTATTGTCATCCAAGTGGAAGATTGTTGGAGATATTATTTAATTAATCAATTATGGTTTGACAATAATCAATTATTATAAGTTAATGTTATAATATAAATTATGGTCTATTGTGTTAAGCACTAATTATTTGATGAATATGTGTAATTTGGCTATTCTTTCTAAATGGACCGTGATGGGTTGGGCCATTTAGCTAAGCCCAATGAGAGGTCTCTGCCCTCAGCCATTTAGCTATTTAAACGTTATCTCATCAGACGGTTAAACTATTTTGAACACATTCTAGTGCTAAACGGACTGAGGGTAGTCATCCCTCTCATCCTTCTTACAACTATCCTACATCAACCTAATTCAAAGGTACACAATTTCTTTATTCATTCTTTATTATTAATGATATGCTATAACTTGTATCTAATGATGCATGACTAAATATTAATACTTTTATCATTTTTTTGCATAAAAAAGGTATTAGTTGAAGAAGAGTATATACAAAAAATAAAGGGTGATAAATAACTTTTGAAACAAGCAAAAGCTAAAACTGAAAAATGAAAATACTATATGATCTTAAGTATAGACTCTAGACTATATATGAACTCATATACAACTCCATCCTACCACATTAGAAATCTATGATCTTTCTCAAACTTCAATCATTTCCCTTAGAGAGGTTCTATCAATCTTAATTGAAGAAATATCTATGAATTCTGACAAGATTGATCTAAATTCATCTCCACTAAGTGTCTCTTTTTCAAGCAACACATCAACTAATTTATCAATTGCATCACGATTATTCCTTATGTGATTCTTTGCAACTTCATATGCTGTCTCAATTATATGTCTCACTGTGTTATCAATGTCCTCAGCTAATTTTTCAGACATTGAATTCCTTGCCAGCATTCTTAACACTACATCACTGCTCTGAACTGCAGGATCAATTAATGTCCATGGTCCAATCTCAGACATGCCATATGTTGTTACCATCTGTTGCAAAATAAAACCACTTCTGAGATGAATTCTATTTTTATAATGTATGTTTGTTTAAGACTGAAATAAAAGTGATTATCAGATACAATAATTTAGAGATTATCAGCACATGAAAGAAAAATTTGATATTTGTTGATAATTACCTGTCTTGCTATCTGTGTAATTTGTTGCAAGTCCCCTGCAGCTCCAGTGGTTATCTCAGTTTCACCAAATATGACTTCCTCCGCAGCTCTACCTCCTAAGCCACCAACTATTCTAGCAAATAGTTGATTCTTTGAGATAAGAGAAGGATCATCACTTGGTATGAACCATGTTAAGCCCTTAGATTGGCCTCTTGGAACTAGAGTCACTTTTTGTACCGGATCATGTCCTTGGGTCAGTGTCCTGCAAAGTTGTACTCATAAGTATCAAAACGTGCATGACATTGTCATTAATTTATAAGAATTTATGTGCATCTTTCGTACATAAAGAACCGATCCGATACAAATTTATAACTTAAAGGACAGAAAAAAGCAATTTTACATGTTATTTTAAGTCAAACTGAAGATTAAGACAATGAAATTGATGTTACAATTGAGTATTATGAATATGATGTACTTACGCACAAATAGCATGTCCAACTTCATGGTAAGCCACCAAGATTTTGCTCTTTCCATCAGTCATCTTGGTTCCTTCCATGCCTGCGACAATGCGATCTATGGAGTCATCGATTTCTTTCATCGTGATCTTCTCTTTTCGCCTTCGACCAGCTAAAATGGCGGCTTCATTCATGAGGTTTGCGAGGTCTGCACCACTGAATCCTGGAGTTCTCATGGCAATGACACTAAGTGAGATATCTTTGTCAAGCTTCTTGTTGTTACTATGAACTTTCAATATTTCTTCCCTCCCTCTGATATCTGGTAATCCAACAGTTACCTATTGTAACAATCGCAAAATTATCGTTAGAATAGTAAATGTGGTTCTAAAGTAAGAAGATAAACACACGAGAATATAAGGATTGATCTTGAGTTCGACCAATATCCCTATGTATCAAACAACATAGTGGTCATGTACTTTTCTATTGTACAATAAATTAGAGTTTAAGGGTAAAAATCTTAGTTTAAGTACAATGATTTAAATTGCAGTCCGCGCACAATCAATTAGGGTTTAAGCTTAAAAATCTTCGTTTAAGTACCATGATTTAAATTGGTCCACAGGTGCAATTGTAGCTTCAACGTAAAGGATTTTGTGATGTCTACAACAGCATCGCAAACTGCAATTTTCCTGCATTTTACCACAATATATAAAGGTTTGCAGCGTAACCGCGACCGCAATTTAAACAGTACGGTCCGCTATGCACTAGTTTCTGCCTATGAAGCCCGAACACAAACACCAGACACGACACTAACACGTCAACACTGGTAATAATTTAAGAAAATAAACCAATCATATAATCACATGAGTCAGTGTCACATACCAGACACACCTACAATCAAAAGTGTCTGTGCTACATTTTCAACTAACTTATATCAGCTAATATGAGTAATACTCATCAATTATTTCATCTATTTATTTGCTAAACTTGAACTATATAAAGGATTTAAAAAAATTAGCTAGTAAATTTACCTGTCTATCAAACCTCCCAGGTCTAAGCAAAGCTGAATCAAGAATTTCAGGTCTATTAGTAGCAGCAATAACTATAACACCAGTATTACCATTAAAACCATCCATTTCAGTCAACAACTGATTCAATGTTTGTTCTCTTTCATCATTCCCTCCACCAATACCAGTACCTCTCTGTCTCCCAACAGCATCTATCTCATCAATAAACACTAAACAAGGTGAATTTTCTTTGGCCTTATTAAACAAATCCCTCACTCTCGAAGCACCAACACCGACAAACATCTCAATGAACTCGGAACCAGATAGCGAAAAGAATGGAACTTGTGCTTCTCCTGCAATTGCTTTTGCTAACAATGTCTTTCCTGTCCCTGGTGGTCCTACTAATAGAACTCCTTTTGGAATTTTTGCTCCAACTGATGAGAACTTCTCAGGGGTTCTTAAGAACTCAACTATCTCTTGGAAATCTTGTTTAGCTTCATCAACTCCTGCTATGTCCTCAAATGTCACTCCTGTATTTGGTTCCATCTCAAATTTTGCCTTGCTTCTGAAGTAAAAGGAAATGAAAACAAAACAATATCAAGAAACTCATGGTTTTAGATAGTAGAAGCTGCAATTACGACCGCAATGTAAAGTCTCTGCGACCGTATCATGACTGCAATTTTTCATGATTTCAAGAATAACGGTGTAGTCTCAACCGTGACTGCAATTTAAAACAATGAAGGAAATTACATGGAAACAATTTAGATTATTTATTTGAACTTATCTACTGACATAATAAGCAGGTGTCAATTTGTTTGAGAGAGCTTATGAAAACAAGTTATGACATGTCCATAAGTTGATTTCTATTTCCGTAAGCTCTCCAGATTAGCTTATAAAAACAGTATATATGAAAAGAGTTTGCCTTTATTTTATCTTTTATTATAGAAATAGTTTATACCTAAACACTAATCTGATAAGTCTTTATGTAATAAGTGCTTAATTAAGCTATTTATTCAAACAAATTATTACAACTAACTCATTACTTAGAGAATAATTTTTATGCACTATCCGTGTAAAACTTTTTACACCGTCAACCGATCACAAACCATCACATTTGTCTGACTTTTAATTCAATATAATGAAAGTCAAACTTATACATGATCGAACGATTATGATCGACTGACAATATAAAAAATCTTTACACTGTCGGTGCATATACGGAACTAAATCCTTATGGTTATGGAAGTTTCATATGCTACAATTCATACCTTCCTAGTCCAAATGGCAAGTTAGGACCACCAACAGAATTATTTCTAGATGTCCTAAGGAGTAAAGTGCCAAGCAATATCAAAGGAAATGCCAAATTTCCCAAAAGATCAAGTATTGCAACTCCCCAATTTGTATCCATAGGATAAACACCAAAGTCAACATTTTTATCTTTCATTTTCCTAAGTAACTCTTGAGGCAACCCTGGTAACTGAACTTTAACCCTTTGGATTTTATCCAAAGTTTGATTATATATCTCAGCAATAGCAACTGTTCCATTCTCAAACAAGTCCACTTTCTTAACAACATCTTCATCCAAGTACTGCAAGAATCTTGAGTATGAGATTCTATTTGATGTTGAATCAATTGGGCTCTCAGGCTCAGCTTTTGTGGGCTTAACAACACAAGATGGGCCTAATCCAATCACACTTGATGTCAATAGCTTCCTCTTTGTGACTTTGGTGTCTAACAAAGCTGGTGTTTCTTTGTTGTTGGATTTTGCATGGTTGCTATTTTTGGAAAGGTTTTGAGGCTTGAAGATTGATGTGGAAGACACTGAGAGAGATAGAGTAGAAGACATTTTCTAACTTGTTTGATTATGTAGTTTTGATGTTATTCAAGAATATTGCTTTGTGATTACACTTTTTCTTTAGTTAGTAACTTGAGAAGTGTGCAAAAATTGATTCAGATGGAAAAAGTTAAGTTAGTTTAAAAAGAGTTAGAAACATTAGAAACTTCTGGTGCCTTGAATTTGGAATTTTCTGAGTAAGATTTTTGTTCTTTTGTCTTGTTTTTTGTTCATGAAGGGTCTTGCATGTTCCACTTTCTAAAGATCCTATGTTTTGTTTTCTTTGATTTTTTTGAAAAGGGAGATCAATGGATATGATTGTTCCATGCAAAAAGCAAAAAGAGGAGAAGTTGTAAATGATATCATCAGCACAAGTTATAACCACACACTTGGAAGAAGTTGAAGGGGCCTTGTTATGTTGTTATTTTGCGTTTGACTTGCAAAGAAAGATGTTAAAATTATGAATGGATATGTATGATTTGACTTGGCATTTTCTAGAGAATGAATTGGGTTAACACATTAGCTGCTCTCATATTTATTAACAACATATTTTTCCCCTATCCCCATTATACATCCTATGTAAAAGGAGATTTTAGTAGAACGGAACGATGAAAGAGAGTGTTAAACGGGGTCGTGAAAGATGCATGTGTCATGTAGAGTGGTCAACGTATCACCACTTTTTATTTAATTAGAACAAGGTGTAATTAAACTAATGAGTAAATAGGCAATTACCCTCCTAAAATTATAAGTTTCGTCAATTACCTCCTGAATTTATTTTTCCTTTTTCTTATGATCTTCTGAATTTCTCCGTTGGAAGCTTTTTCATTTTCGAATTTCTTTACTTTCCCTCACCACTTCCACAATTTTGGAAATTCTTCTTGTTTCGAGAACAAAACCTTAGCACTTTCAAATTCACCAACTTCCCAAAATCTTGAGGCATTGCAGAAAAATTGTGGCAGTTTATGATACAATTATTGTAGTTCTTCGATTGATAAACTGATTATGTTCCATTTGGGTAGGAATGCCAAATAACTGTTATCACAATTTTGGTTGTACAGTTCATGAAATAGAAATTGATTGGTTGGTTACCCTCCCATGATTCATTCCAAAGTAATGTGCTTTCACCATTTCCTACTCACTTCTAATAAGATTAGCATGTGTAAAACTGGCTGTTATGGTTTTTTTGACTCATGAATAAGTTGCTGGTCTCTTATTCTGTGTTGGTTTTTGGTTCAATGAGGGGTGAACTCTAGTGATTGCTTTGTTAACGTTGCAGTAAATAGTTTTTTAATAAACAGCTCTACAGAAAACTGATTTGGCAGAAAAGTGTTTTTACACATCAATACCTTGTCAATCACAAGAGCCAGACAGTGTTGTGGCTGCTAACTTCCGAGTTATAATCTTCATATGATTTTGTCTTTCTTTCTCCTGAATGGAGCAACAATAACACATATCTTAGAAACATCCGAGCTCTTATCTTCGACCCTAATGCCAAAAAAAATTCATGTTTGACCCCCTATGAAAATTAATCACCAAAATGACCCACTTTCATTTTTTGGGGTTTTTTTTTTGTCGTTTTCCTCATTTCCACCGTTTCAAATGGCGGGAATGAGCCCCCTTCCCTGACACTTGTCTGCGCCTGACAGGCGAGACAGGTTTGACTTTTTTTTTTAATTTTTTTTCCATTACCGCCATTTCAAATGGCGGGACTGAATTTTTAATT